>OGDH01000171.1_pt1 | contig 14419 bp, 10 predicted proteins | sample 1570381 | NCBI WGS metagenome assembly OGDH01 (sample SAMEA2582177, study PRJEB24529) | metagenome | reverse complement strand
AGTCTCGCTGGAGCTGCTGCGCAGGGAATACGAGGACGGTGTGCGCAATATTGCGTTCACTAGCCACTTCAACAGCGAGCGTACCACAGTGGAAGCCTTTACGGCAAAGCGGCAGGCTGCCTTTGAACAGCTGACCGCAGCGCTGGAAGGGCAGCCCATGCAGTTTGAATTCAAACTGGGGGCGGAGGTGTTCTTCTCGCCCGGCCTGTGCGAGCTGGACACCCGGGCACTGTGCATGGGGGACACCGCTTATCTGCTGCTGGAATTCCCCACCACCCACAAGCCGCATTTTATCCGGCAGACCCTGTACAATCTGCAGCAGCAGGGCATCGTGCCGCTGATCGCGCATATCGAGCGCTACCCCTATGTGCTGGAGGATCCCACCCTGCTGTACGACTGGGTAGCCGCCGGTGCCTATGCGCAGATCAACGCAGGAGCCCTGCTGGAGCCTAAGCTATGCAAAAAGTTGTGTAAGTTCATCCAGTGGGGATTGGTTCATGTCATCTCCACCGACACCCATTCCCCGGACAAGCGCCCGCCCCGCATGGCACAGGGCGTGCAGCAGCTGGAAAAGCTGCTGGGCAGGGAAACTGCTGCCCGCATCGTGCGCAACGGCGATGAACTGTTCCACGATCAGGAACTGGACGCTGCGACTCTGCATCAGCCCAAAAAGTTTTTGGGCAGGTGGGTCTGATCCTAAAGTAAGGAGAAAACTGCCCGGGCAGAGAATTACTCTGCCCGGGCAGCGGATTTTAGTATGAAGAAAAATAAGGTCCTGAAAATCGTGTTGATCGTGCTGGGCGCGCTGGTGGCTCTGCTGGCAGCAGCTGTTCTTGGCGTGCTGTTCTACCTCCACAGTATGGCGGCCGGTATTCCTGAAACCCTGCCGGATGCCCCGGCGGACAGCACACAGGTCACCCTGACGGATGATGAAATCGATAAGCTGCTCAGCGGTGAGATCACGCTGGAGGAACTGGCAGATGAAGCCGCTGCGTCCGGCAGCGGGGAACAGGAAACATCAGCCAGCGCTCCGCAGCAGGAGACAGGTGCGGCTTCCTCCCCGGCGAATTCTGATACTTCTCCGGCGGCATCTGCCTCCCGGACGGAGAGCAGCAGTACAGCGTCCTCCAGCAAGCAGGAGACTGCCGGTACAGCCAATTCCGGTACAGAAAAACCGGCGTCCTCCTCCGGCAAACAGGAGGTCGGCTACGAGGCCGAGGTCAAGGCACTGCTACGGCAGCTGTACAGCGTCAAGGCACGCGCCGAGGCAGAGCTGAACAGTTGCATTGCCGGAGCAAAGGCAGAGTTCAAGGCATTGCCGGAGTCTCAGCAGACACAGGCGCGCAAGATCTCCATCGTTCTGGCAAGAAGCGGCAGACTGTACGCGATGCAGGCCTCCTATGATAAGGAAGTGGAGAGCATCGTCAGCCAGATGCGCGCCGTGCTGACCGCCAACGGCCAGAGCACCGCACTGGCGGATCAGGCAATGGCTTCCTATAAAGCACAAAAAAGCGCCATGTACGCACAGCTGACTTCAAAACTGTACTCCTGACCTGCAAAACGACCCATGACCACCCGCAGCACATCTCCCGGGCACTGACTGTGCCGGAAAGGGGCTGCGGGTGGCTTTGTTTTGCCTTTTTGCTGTAATATGGAGAAAAATGCCAAGGACATGGAGGGATGGCTCTGCGGCAGAGACGCCGCCTTTTATGCCGACAGGGGAGGGTGGATTGTACGCGCCAACGAAACAATCCCCCAAAAGGCTGGAAAAGTAGCACTTTTACCTACGAATATACAGGAAATTTGTATAAAGTATAAGATTTCACTCATGCTTTGCTATAATGAAGTGAATTCTTTTCATGTAAATTGACAAAAATCGTGGTTATCCTTATAATAGATAGAGTGTTTCTCGGGTATGGACGATGGTGTTTGTGCAACCGCAAGATGCCATCGTTTTATTATTCGCTTTTCTGTCCGCGTGCCAAGGACAGACATCCGCTATGTGTGAGGCTGGCGGACTGCGGGAAAGTGTGGCTCGGCCTGAGAGCAAAAACAGTAATTCATTGATAGGATTGGAGTGGCATCAAACGATGGCAAAGTACATCATCAAGCGTGTCGCAATGGGTATCTTCAGTATCTTCATTGTGGCTACGGTTACCTTTTTTGTCATGAACCTGGTCCCCGGTGGCCCGTTCGTGGCAGAAAAGTCCATCAGCGCCGCTGCTCAGCAGGCTCTGGCCGAAAAGTATGGCCTGGACAAGCCGCTGGGTGTGCAGTACGTCAACTACATGAAGGGCCTTCTGCACGGCGATCTGGGTCTGAGCCTGCGTCAGCGCGGCCGTACCGTGAACCAGATCATCGCCAGTAAGCTGCCGGTATCCTGCCGTCTGGCAGGCATTGCAGTGGTAGTGGCTCTGTGCGTGGGCATCCCGCTGGGCTGCATTTCCGCTTACAACCGCGGTAAGTGGCTGGATAACATTATTATCGTGTTTGCTACCTGTGGCATCGCGATTCCCAGCTTTATTTCCAGCGTGCTGCTGCTATACCAGTTTGGTATGAACATGAAGGTGCTGCCCACCGTTGGCCTGAACAGCGCAGCCGCCTATATCATGCCGGTCACCGCACTGGCCATCTATCCTTCGGCTTATATCACCCGTCTGATGCGTTCCAGCCTGCTGGACGTTATGGGTCAGGACTATATGCGCACCGCACGCGCAAAGGGCGTTTCCCAGTTTATGATCCTGTTCAAGCACGCACTGCGCAACGCCATTCTGCCTGTCATCACCTACGTTGGCCCCATGCTGGCCGGCCTGATGACCGGTTCCTTCGTGGTGGAAAAGATCTTCTCCGTGCCCGGTCTGGGCCGCGACTTCGTGTCTGCCATCACCAACCGTGACTACACCATGATCATGGGCACCACCATTCTGCTGTCCAGCATGGTCATTATTGCAAACGTGATCGTGGATATCCTGTACAAGATCATTGACCCGCGCATCAAGCTGAAGTAAGAGAGGAGCGATTTTCATGGAAAACATTAAAAAGAATCCGCTCAGCCTGCAGCTCAATGCGGAGGATTTTCTGCCCGCCAGCAATGAAGAAAAGCAGAGTCTGGTGGTCATGCGCGAGAGCGTCAACTTCTGGAAGGACGGTATCCGCCGCCTGAAGAAGAACAAGATCGCCATGGTCAGCTTTGTGTTCATCATTGCCATTGCCATCTTTGCCTACCTTCTGCCCGCCGTGTGGCCCTACAGCTACTCGGAGCAGGTGAAGGGCAGCAATAATCTGGCACCGTTCGAGTACTCTGCCTCCGAGCAGGCCCGCATCGATGCCGGCGAAAAGGTATTCCCGCACATTCTGGGTACCGACCGTATGGGCCGTGACTTTGCGGTGCGTATCATGATGGGCACCCGCGTCAGCCTGTCTGTCGGTCTGATCGCCTCTGTGCTGGTGCTGATCATCGGCGCTACCTACGGCGCAGTTTCCGCTTTTGCCGGCGGCTGGGTGGACAATATCATGATGCGTATCACCGATATTCTGTACACCATCCCGGATATTCTGCTGATCATCCTGCTGGGCATGGCTCTGAAGGATCCTTTGGATGTGCTGGCTACCAAGCCCGGCTTCAAGTGGATGCAGACCCTTGGCCCCAACATGATCTCCATCTTCATCATTTTTGCTCTGTTGTACTGGGTCGGCATGGCGCGTATCGTCCGCAGCCAGATCCTGATCCTGAAGGAGAGCGAGTATGTTACCGCTGCCCGCGCACTGGGCGCTTCCAGCGGCCGTATCATCAAAAAGCATCTGCTCACCAACTGCATTGGTACCCTGATCGTTACCACCACCCTGCAGATCCCCGCTTCCATCTTCACCGAGAGCTACCTGAGCTTCATCGGTCTGGGTGTTGCAGCGCCGCTGCCTTCGCTGGGTTCTCTGGCTACCGATGCCGTCAAGGGCATGAACACCTACCCCCATCTGCTGATCGCCCCCGCACTGATGATCAGCGTGATGATCCTTGTGTTCAACCTGTTCGGCGATGGCCTGCGCGATGCCTTTGACCCGAAGCTGAAGAATTGATGAGGTGAACAGAAATGAGCGAGAAAATTCTTGATATCAAAGATGAACGCCTTTCTTTCTTCACCCCTGCGGGCGAAGTAAAGGCACTGAACGGCGTTTCCTTTACCATGAATCAGGGCGATGTTCTGGGCGTTGTGGGCGAGTCCGGCTCCGGTAAGTCGGTCACCGCCTACTCCGTTATGGGTCTGACCGCTTACCCCGGCAAGCTGGTGGGCGGCAAGGTGTGGTTCAACGGCCACGAGATCGAGAACATGAAGGAGAAGGACTTCCGCAAGATCCGCGGCAACGAGGTTTCCATCATCTTCCAGGATCCTATGACCAGCCTGAACCCGGTGTACACCATCGGCAATCAGATCGTGGAGGTCATCCGCCAGCACACCGATAAGAACAAGCAGGAGGCATGGGCACGCGCTAAGGAGCTGCTGGAGCTGGTTGGCATCAACGAGCCCGAAAAGCGCCTGAAGCAGTACCCCCACGAGCTGTCCGGCGGTATGCGCCAGCGTGTGATGATCGCCATTGCACTGGCCTGCGAGCCCAAGCTGCTGATCGCCGACGAGCCTACCACCGCACTGGATGTGACCATTCAGGCACAGATCCTTGAGCTGATGCAGGATCTGCGCAAGAAACTGGGCATGAGCATTATTATGATCACCCACGATCTGGGCGTTGTGGCATCCATGTGCGAGAAGATCGCCGTGATGTACGCCGGCCACATTGTGGAGTACGGCACTACCGACGAGATCTTCTATCAGCCGGGTCATGAGTACACCAAGGGCCTGATCAACTCTATCCCTAAGCTGAACACCGCAGAGCACGAGCGCCTTGTGCCCATCGAGGGCACCCCTGTGGACCTGCTGAATCCGCCGGCCGGCTGCCCCTTTGCGCCCCGCTGCAAGAACTGCATGAAGATCTGTCTGAGCAAGATGCCCCCGCGCACCGAGCTCAGCGATACCCATTATACCTACTGCTGGCTGCAGCAGAAGGCTGCATTTGAGAAAGGGGAAAAGGCAGAATGAGTGAACACAAGACGCTGGTTGAAGTCCAGCACCTGCAGCAGTATTTCCCCGCCGGCGGTGTGGGCAAGAACCGCAAGTACGTTCAGGCCGTGGATGACGTAAGCTTTGCCATCCGCAAGGGCGAGACCCTTGGTCTGGTGGGCGAGTCCGGCTGCGGCAAGACCACCACCGGCCGCACCCTGCTGCGCCTGTACGAGCCTACCGGCGGCAAGATCTACTATGACGGCAACCTGCTGTTTGATAAGGAAAACAAGATCGCAGTGGATATGCTGCCCTACCGCCGCCGGATGCAGATCGTTTTCCAGGATCCCTACGCAAGTCTGGATCCCCGTATGACCATTGGCGACATCGTGGGTGAGGGCATTGATATCCATCATCTGGCTGAGAACGAAAAGGATCGCCACGATAAGATCATCGCCCTGCTGGAGCGCGTTGGCCTGAACAGCGAGCACGCAAACCGCTACTGCCACGAGTTCTCCGGTGGTCAGCGTCAGCGCGTGGGCATTGCCCGTGCACTGGCTGTGAACCCCGAGTTCATCGTTTGTGACGAGCCGGTCTCTGCACTGGACGTTTCCATTCAGGCACAGGTCGTCAATATGTTCGAGGATCTGCAGCAGGAGATGGGTCTGACCTACCTGTTCATCGCTCATGACCTGAGCGTTGTCAAGCACATCTCCAACCGCATCGGCGTGATGTATCTGGGCAAGATGGTGGAGCTGGCCGACAGCTACGAGCTGATCGCCCACAGCATCCACCCCTACACCCGTAGCCTGATCTCCGCTATTCCGGTGGCAGACCCCATCACTGCCCGCCAGTCCAAGCGCATCGTGCTGCAGGGCGATGTGCCCAGCCCCCTGAACCCGCCGTCCGGCTGCCGTTTCCGCACCCGCTGCCCCTATGCGGATGAGCAGTGCGCCAACGAGGTGCCTGAGTTCAAGGAGGTCTCCTCCGGCCACTGGGCAGCCTGCCATCACCTTGACCGAGTGAAGTGATAACACTTTACTTTGATGAAAGATGAAAAACGATTCAACTTAGCGCTGAAATGTTGTCACAAAATGGTTACAGTCTTGTAATCAGGCTTGTAACCAAGGTGTAAATCCACTATAATCATTCGTGTTCCTCCGGTGTACAATTTGCACCGGATCGAATATAGAGGCGGCTGGGGTTACCTGGCACACTCAAAATTTGATATAAGGGAAGGATAGTATTATGAAACGCATTTCTCGTCGTAATTTCCTCAAGGTTGCAGGTGTGGGCGCCGCTGCTCTGGGTCTGGCAGCCTGTGGCGGCAACAAGTCCGGTTCTACCGCAACCTCCGGTAATGCTTCTTCTGCTGGTTCTTCTACCGGCAGCATCAACACCGCTGGCTTCACCGTCCAGTATGGTTCTAACCCCGAGACTCTGGATCCCGCTCTGAACAGTGCTGTGGATGGCGGCAACACCATCATCACCGTCTTCGAGACCCTGCTGATCATCAACGAGAACAACGAGGCTGTTCCCGGTCAGGCTGAGAGCTGGACCACCAGCGAGGACGGCCTGACCTGGACCTTCACCATGCGTGACGGCCTGAAGTGGAGCGACGGCAGCGAGCTGAACGCCAAGGACTTCGAGTACAGCTTCAAGCGTATGGCTAACCCCGATACCACTGCTCCCTACGCAGAGACCTGCCTGGGCATGATCGACGGCTTCGAAGAAGCTGCCGGTTTCCCCGATGCAGACGGCAACCCCACCGTGGAGCCCAACTTCGATGCTCTGAACGTGAAGGCAAGTGACGACGGCAAGACCCTGACCATTGTTCTGGGCTATCCCTGCGCTTACTTTGATAAGATCGCTGCCTTTGCTGCTATGAGCCCCGTGCAGAAGGCTACTGTTGAGGCCAACGGTGATGCATGGGCCACCTCTCCCGACACCTATGTGTGCAACGGCCCTTACATGATCACTGAGTGGACCCCCTCCGAGCGTATCGTCCTGACCAAGAACCCCAACTACGTTGGCGGCTGGGACAGCTCCAAGATCGTTTCCGACAGCATCACCCTGCTGCTGCTGGAGGACTCTTCCGCTTCCTACGCTGCTTACAACAGCGGCGAGGCTGTCCTGATCAAGGACGTGCCCACCGATGAGATCCCCAGCCTGACCAAGGCAGAGGACGGCGGCGACTTCTATGTTGACACCATTCTGGGCACCTACTATGTCAGCCTGAACCTGAAGCGCGATGCCTTCCAGGATGTCAAGGTCCGTAAGGCTTTGAATCTGGCTATTGACCGTGACTATGTTGCCAACACCATCATGCAGGGCACCTACACTACCGCCGACAGCATCGTTGGCCCTGGCATCGTGGACGAGAACGGTTACTTCCACGACAACGGCAACGCTCCCTACATCTCTGCTGACTACGAGGCAAACCTGGCCGAGGCTAAAAAGCTGCTGGAAGAGGCTGGCTACCCCAATGGTGAGGGCTTCCCCACCATCGAGTACAGCTGCAACGATGCCGGCTACCATGTGCCTCTGGCAGAGTACCTGCAGCAGGCTTGGGGCGATCTGGGCATCACCCTGACCATCAGCAAGATGGAGTGGTCCTCCTTCACCGCCGCTCGTCGTGCAGGCGAGTACGATGTTGCCCGTAACGGCTGGGTCATGGACTACAACGATCCCTCCAACATGCTGGATCTGTTCTGCTCCGGCAACGGCAACAACGATGGCAAGTACTCCAACCCCGAATTCGATGCTGCCATCGATGCTTCTCGTGTTGCTGATGTTTCCGAGCACTTTGCACAGCTGCACAAGGCTGAGGACATCCTCATGGAGGATACCGGCTGCCTGCCCATCGCTTACTACAACGACTACTGGCTGCAGAGCCCCTCTCTGAAGGGCATCTGGCACAACCCGTACGGCTACTGGTACTTCCAGTACGGCTACATCGAGGAGTGATTTCCTCTGTGTGCCGTGCAGCGTAAGCTGAACCGTAACCCTTAAAGTACCAAGCACCCCGCTGACCGGAAACGGTTGGCGGGGTGCTTTTTTGCTGCTATCATGTAAAAAAGACGAGTGCTCGGTTTTACCGATGCACTCGTCTTTTATATGTAAACCAGATTGAAAAGGTACTATGTGCTTACACAGCCGCCATGGCGGCCAGAACGCTCTGCCAGCTCTTGCTGCGCGCGGCAGGCACCGGGGCAGGGCGGGTGCGCCGTGCAGCCGGGGCACTATGACCGGTCGCAGAGGATACCGCCAGGGCAGGGGAGGGGCAGAAGAACACAGCGGTGTCCTTTGCCAGCCACTGTGCAGCCAGTACAGCGGCCTGCGGGTCAGACTGCAATGCACGGCGCTCGTTTCCGGCCAGAAAATCAGCCAGCCAGTACAAAATTGCGCCCAGCGGCAGGCAAGGGGAAGCGTCCTGACTCCAGTAACTCCAGCGTGCGCCGCAGCCAAGGTGGCTTTCGACTGTGATCTGCGCGCCGGTGCGGGCATTCTGCGGGATGATACCAACGTAGTTCGTGCCGGCGCGCTGCCCCAGTTCCTCCACAAGGCGCTGGGTGCGGGCGGCATCCAGCCGATCCTCCCGGCAGTAGGCGCGGAAGTCGGTCTGGCTGAGCAGGCTGTCGGCACTGGACGGAAAACGTCCGGTCAGCTGCCCATCGGCATTGTGGCACAGCTGCCAGCCCTTGCGGAACAGCTGAAAATTCAGGCAGCGCCGCCCCATGGTGGAGTAGCACACAAGGGCGCTCTGCTCCCCGGGCAGCTGTTTTACTTCAAGATAGGCATCGTTGCCGCAGGTGTCCTGCAAACGGACGGTAAGCATCAGCTTTGCACCGGCGTGCAGGGTGGACATGGCGTTGTGCATGGCGTCAAAATAACGGGAAGCGTCCATGGTTGATCTCCTTCCTAAAAAGCAAACAGCGAAACGTTGTAAAAGAACCAGCCGGGTGATCGGACCGACAGGCTGTATAAAACTTCTCTGAACGTAGTATAGCATACTTTTGAGGAAAAAACAACTGCAAGTTTCTTCAAAACGACAAAATTTTGCAAAAGCTTATGACATAGAGCAAACAGAAGTTCAAAGCATGGTTGTGCTTTATGATAATCGGTTGTGAAAAATGACCCCTGCGGGAGATGCCGGCTAAGGCAGGAGCTGCTCCCACAGGGGTCATTTTATATTTTTCAATCGCCAAGCTCCCGGATCTCGTTCTGGATCAATCGCCCGGCAGCGCGGGCAAGCTGATCCATGCCGCGGATGCGCGCCATATTTTTGCCGTAGATCTGCGCGGCGGCACCGGCGCTGCTGTCCTCGCCCATAAAAACGGCAGACACCCGCACGCCCTGCCGCTGCAAGGTGCGCACCTGCGCGGCGGTATCAGCCACACCGGCGGCGTCCTCATAGGCGCAGCCCAGCGGGTTCTCTGCTGTGGGCGGAATGCGGCGGCTGTCGTTGGGGCTGGCATCGGTCAGCAGGATTATCAGGTGGCGCGGGGCGGGGCCGGGGGCGTACTGAATCAGATCGCCCGCAGCCCGCAGCGCCAGACCGTCCCGGTTCCAGCCTGAGGCGAAGTACCGGAAGATGTTCTGCCGGTTCTTGTCTGCAAAGGTTTTCAGTACCCGCAGTACCGTGTAGCCCCGCAGGCTGCTAAAGGCGCTTACCCGCACCGGAATGCCGCAGTTAGCCAGACTTTCAGCCAATATAACACCCTGCGCCGCGATCACCTCCTGACAGTGCAGGCGGGAGGCAGAGGCGTCCAGCAGCAGATCCACCGTAAAGGCGGGACAGTTTTCCTCCTCCGGGCACAAAAACACCCTGTTATCGTTCAGGTAAGGGGCGCGCCACACCCGCCCGGCGCACAGGTTACCGCTGCGCGCCACCCGCTGGTCGGGCTGCTGATGCACCAGAATACAGTTGCGAATCTGTTCGGTAAGGCGCAGCACCACGCTGCGGTGCAGCTCCTGATTTTTTGCATAGTAGGCGCGGTTGCGTTCGGCCTGCAATTCGGCTTGCTGCGCCAGCTGCCGCGCTTCCGGGGTGGGTGCCTGCGCCGGGCTGGGTACACCGGCGCTGAACCACAAATGACAGCCCAGATGCACCCCAGTGCACAACTCCTGCTCGGCCTTGCGCAGCTGCTCCGGCGGGTAGAAGCAACGCCCGAAGCAGCTTTCAATGTAGGCGCGGTCCTGCGCGGCGCGTTGCTTCAGGGTAATGTTTGCCCGGCGCTTGTCCACCGCCAGCCCGCTGCCTGTGGCATCCACCGCACCGGAATGCTCCACCGTCACCCGGTCGGTTTTGATCATCTGGGTGGGCATGGTTTTGGTGGCAAGCTTTGCCCAAAAGCCTTGCAGCCGCAGATGCAGCGCGGGCTTCTGGCGCACCTTGCCGTCAAACAGGGCGAACTTTGCAAATAGCGCCAGCAGGTCGTTTTTGAGCTGTGCCGGATCCGGTACGTTCTCCGGCTCCAGCGCAGCGGCAAGGCTGCTCTCGTAAGGGGTCATGACTGGGGCAGTGCGTCCCAGCACCTCGCGCCAGCGGGCGGCCTGCATGGTGTACACCAGCTGGTTTTTCGCCATCCACTCCTGCCGCGAAAGCTTATACTGGATGGCAAAAAAGTAGTCTGCGTGGGCAAAGCGTAGTGCTTCCAGCACCGGGCGGCGGGGCAGCTCCAGCCGGTAGGCGGCGTTTTCTAAGTACAGCCACGCCATATCGTCCAGCATGGGCTGGCGTGTGTCGCCCTCCCAAGCAGAAAAAATGTCCCGGATCAGCGCGTCACCGTAGTATTTGTGCACCAGACCTACGATGCAGTTCATGTAAAAATCAATGGTGCCGTCCGTGTTGTGGGCCAGAAACAGCGGCTCAAAGCCGTAGGCTCCGGCAGCGGCCCAGACCTGATTGGCCGCGCGCCGCTCCTGCGCGGTGTAGCTTTGGGCGTCCATCAGGCAAACAGCTTTCCGGCATCCAGCTTGGCCGGGATGCGCGCGGCGATCACGTCCCGGATCAGCCCCTGCTCGTAGGAGTCAAAGGCTTTATTGGTAATGCCCATATCCAGCGCCGCCCCGGCCGGGATGCCCCTGCGGATCAGCCGCAGCGCGTCCAGCATACCGCGCAGATCCAGCGCTTTGGTAGAAATTTCTGCACTGTCGCACTTTTTCTGCAGGTCCAGAAACAGCAGCGCAAACTGATGCACATATTTTGCGGTAAGATCCGGGAACTGCGCCCGCAGCAGCTTTTCCAGATTATCCTGTGTGATGGTGGGCATCTGCACCACCGCAAAGCGAGAGGTCAGCGCCTCGTTCAGCTCCCGGGTGCCCGCGTAGCCGTAGTTCATGGTGGCGATAAAGCGGGTCTCCTCGGCCAGCGGGATGCGGTCGTACCCGGGCACGTCGATGGCGCGGCGGAAGTCCAGCACCGCGTGCAGCACCGCCAGCGCTTCGTTTTTGGCCATGTTGATCTCGTCCAGCACGCCGAAGCCGCCGCACTGTGCGCAGCGGTACACCGGCCCGGGACGGAACACCACCTGCCCGCCCGCAAAGGTATCCATGCCGATGAGGGAGGCGGCATCCATGTTTACATGAAAAGAGATGTCCCATGCGGGGCGGCCAAAAGCGGCGGCAAGGTTTTCTGCCAGCACGTTTTTGCCGGTGGCTTTGCCGCCGGCCAGCAGCAGGTTTTCGCCGCAGAGGATGGCCGCCAGCGCCTGCTCCCACACCTCCTTGCCGTAGTAGGTAAAGGCAGGGGCGGGGATGCGCGGGCGCAGCGCCTCGCTGAGCGGATGGGCGGCGCGGTATTCCTGCACCGCCGCAAGCAGGGCGGGATCCACCCCTTCCTGCCGTAAGGTATCCAGAATATCCGACATTTGTACAAACACCTCGATCTCTGACCGGGCGGGAATGAACTGCCCGGTTTCACGCTTATCATAGCACAATCGCGGCCATTTGTGTAGGGGGCGTGCGGGGTAAAAAAGCAAAGAGGGGCAGCCCCAAATGGGACCGCCCCTCTTCACATGAAAAAGAAGAAAAGAAGAAACGCTTAGAGTATGCCGGAGAACTGCGCTTTATCAGGCGTTCTCCAGACCAGCCATCTGTTTGACAGCCTTCATGGCGTAGGTCAGGGTGCGGCCCATAGCCACACCGGCCATCAGGCAGGGGTAGTTGTTGGCAAAGAAGCTGCCGGACATATCGCCGGTGATGTACAGACCCTCCATGGGCTGGTTGTTGGTGTCCAGAGCCTGACCCTTTTCGTTGATGGCGATGCCCTGCTCAGTGGTCAGCAGGGAAGCACCCAGCCAGCAGCCGTAGAAGGGAGCGGTACGGATGGCGCTCAGGCGGTAAGCGGGCTTGCCGAAGTCCTCGTCGTTCTGCTTATCGTACAGCTCATTGTAGCGCTCCACGGTAGCAAGGAAGGTATCCTTGGCAGCGCCGGTAAAGCCCATCTTGTCGGCCAGCTCGTCCAGCGTATCGCACTTGAACAATGCACCGGCCTCGATAGCCTCGTCCATCTTGCCCTGAATGTACTTCTCACCGCCGTTGCGGGTCTGGGCAGAGCAGCCGATAGTGTGGAAGCGCTTTGCATCTTCCAGAATGTTAGCATCGCAGATTTGTGCGTAAACGCGGCCCGGCTGGTGAGCCGCGGCGTAGACGATATCGTTGTAGGGGCTGCTCTCGTTGGCAAAGCGCTCGCCGTTGCGGTTCACCTTCAGGAAGGGCTGGGTGCCGGGATTATACTGGCGGATCTTGCCGGGGAAAGCCTTGCCGCCAAAGGCACTCTCGCTGTCCACATAGCCGGCATCCACACCGGGGGCAACGATGCCGCGGTCAAACAGCATGGGAGCGGCTTCCTTGTCCAGATTAGCGCCTGCCCACACAGCAGCACGGATGCCGTAGCCCTTGTCGGCGGGGGAGTAGGAGCAGGCGGTGGTCACGCTGGTGCCCAGCGGGTCCAGCTGCTCCATCATGTAGGGGTTACCGGGGAAGCCGCCGCAGGCCAGCAGCACGCCCTGATTGGCGTTGTAACGGATGAAATGGTCATCTTCGGTGCTCTGGGCGATGATACCGGTAATGCGGCCATCGCTGTTCTTTTCCAGCTTGGCAAGGCTGGTCTTGAAGTCTACATCGTAGCCCAGCTCCTGGATGTACTGCAGCAGCAGCTCATTGCGAGCCAGACCGGACTCGCGCTCGCTGGCCATGTAGTTGTGCTCCTGCACAGGGTAGAGGTAGTCGGTGTTGTGCTCGGCATTCTCTGCAGGCCATGCAGCCTCGGTGCCGGAGGTGAAATCGCACACCCAGCCGTACTTATCTTCCAGAATGCTGCGCATGAAGTCGTGCATAGCGGCAGACTCGTTGATCCAGGTCTTGACAACGCGCTGGTCGCACTTGCCGGAGGCATAGCGGGAAATCTCGCTCAGCAGCTTTGCCTTATCAGTGGCGGGTTCGCCAGCCTCCTTAGCGGCAGCAGAATCAACAGCGCCGTACCAGTGACGGGTGTCCTGCACGTTGGCGTTCTGCTCGATAACACGGAAGTTCAGGCCGTTGGCAGCAGCATAGGCGGCAGCGAACATACCGCCGTTGCCAGCGCCCACGATCAGGATGTCGGTGTCCACGGTCTCGGTGATGGCGGCCTCGTCGATGTCAGGCTCTTTGCCCAGCCAGTCGTTCTCATCGCCGGTGGGCAGCTGCACGCTGGAGACCACGGCCTCGCCCTTAGCCTGTGCGTAGCAGCTCTTGGCAGCCTTCATCACGGCGTCGGAGGTGATGGTAGAACCGGAAACACCGTCGATCTCGGCAGAACCAGCAGCCAGCAGCTGCTCGCGCAGCTCATCGGCAGCGGCAGCGCCGAAGGAAGCGGTCTCGCCGGAGGTATCCACCACCACGTCGGTGACAGCGCTGTCGGAGAAGGTCATAGTGACCTTGACGGTAGAGGAAATGCCCTCGGCAGTGCCCTCGTAGGTGCCGGGGGTGTACAGTCCGGCAGCACCGGAAGTGGAAGCGGAAGCAGAACCGGAGGCGGCATTGCAGGCAGCCAGAGCACCGGCAGTCACACCAGACATGGCAGCTGCGGCAGCGATCTTCAGAAAACCTTTACGGGAGATCTTGTTCATTTTGCGTGGTTCCTTTCTTCGTGTCTTTTTCTTCTTCTCTATTCTTTCTCATAGCTCCGTGCGGCGGCAGACCTTCTTGCACTGCCGCCCACATCGTTCGATAATAATTTAACACAAATTCAAGGGTCTGTCTTTTAAGAATCCTTAAACATCCTGGCCATTTCTTCGTTCAATTCCGGACATTCTCGTTAATTATTTGCTTAACAAGTCCAAAAAGAGCACCGACTGCTTAAGTTTCTTTAAGAAGTCGGTGCT
>OGDH01000164.1_pt1 | contig 14751 bp, 12 predicted proteins | sample 1570381 | NCBI WGS metagenome assembly OGDH01 (sample SAMEA2582177, study PRJEB24529) | metagenome | reverse complement strand
CCGGTGACACTTCGGGTATGAACCGAATGCTCTAGCCAACTGAGCTATACCGCCACATATTTAACTTGCACTCGAACGGTGCTTTATTATTATATCCATAGATGCCCCTTTTGTCAACACATATTTTCAAAAAAATTTGCAGTTTTTTGAGATTCTTGATTTATTTACATAGGTGCGTTTAAATATTGGTTTTCTTGCCGCTTTTGCGGTAAAAAGCCCTCTCAGGCGCTCCCGCGCCAGATTCCCCCTTTTGTCACCTACGGTGACATCTTCCCCCGGAGCGGGGGAAGTCTTTCCTCAAAGGGAGAGCCAAGGTCTAAGGCTCATTGCTAAAGTATCAGGTGTAAAGAGAAAGTTTCCGGCAGTGCTCTTGCCTCTCCCTTTGGGAGAGGTGTCACCGCAGGTGACGGAGAGGGCGCACCCGCTTCCCACGCAAAAAGCACCGCTTCCCTATGCGGAAAGCGGTGCTTTTTTCAACCTTTTTCTGCCCGGTTGTGGAAAACCCAGTGCAGTTTTAGTTCTTCTTATTGGTGGGGACCATGACCTTCAGCCCGCCCATGTACGGCTGCAGCACTTCGGGGATGGTCACGCTGCCGTCGGCCTGCAGATGGTTCTCCAGGAAGGCGATCAGCATACGCGGAGGTGCCACGCAGGTGTTGTTCAGGGTGTGGGCCAGATAGGTCTTGCCGTCCTTGCCCTTGATGCGGATGTGCAGGCGGCGTGCCTGTGCGTCACCCAGATTGGAGCAGGAGCAGACCTCGAAGTACTTCTGCTGGCGGGGGCTCCAAGCCTCGATATCGCAGCTCTTGACCTTCAGGTCAGCCAGATCGCCGGAGCAGCAGTTCAGCTGGCGCACGGGGATCTCCATGCTGCGGAACAGCTCCACGGACATCTGCCACAGCTTCTCGTACCAGTCGGCGCTCTCCTCGGGGCGGCAGACCACGATCATCTCCTGCTTCTCGAACTGGTGGATGCGGTAGATGCCGCGCTCCTCGATGCCGTGTGCACCCTTCTCCTTGCGGAAGCAGGGGCTGTAAGAGGTCAGGGTCAGGGGCATCTTGCTCTCGTCCAGCGTCTGGTCGATGAAGCGGCCGATCATGGTGTGCTCGCTGGTGCCGATCAGGTACAGATCCTCACCCTCGATCTTGTACATCATGGCGTCCATCTCGGGGAAGGACATGACGCCCTGCACCACGTTGCCGTGCATCATGAAGGGCGGGATGACATAGGTGAAGCCCTTGTTGATCATAAAGTCGCGGGCGTAGGCCAGCACAGCCTCGTGCAGGCGTGCGATGTTGCCCAGCAGGTAGTAGAAGCCGTTGCCGGCCACGCGGCCTGCGGCGTCCATATCGATGCCGTCAAAGCTTTCCATGATCTCGGTGTGGTACGGGATGGGGAAATCCGGCACAACGGGCTCACCGAAGCGCTGAGCCTCCACGTTATAGGTATCGTCCGGGCCGATGGGCACGCTGGGGTCAATCATCTGGGGAATGGAGTACATGATCTCCTGAATGCGGGCAGACAGTTCCTCCTCTTCCTTCTCCAGCTCTGCCATCTTGTCGGCGTCCGCCTTGACGGCGGCGTTGTTGGCGTCGATCTGTGCCTGCAGCTCAGCCTTCTGTGCCTCATCGGTGCACTTCTTCAGCTGACCGAACAGCGGACCGTTGGCCTTGCTCAGCTTGTTGCGGGCGGCCTTCAGGGCCTCCACTTCCTTCAGGGCTGCACGGTACTTGGCATCCTTCTCGATGACCTCGTCCACCAGCGGCAGCTTTGCATCCTGAAACTTCTTTTTGATGTTTTCCTTAACGGCGTCCGGGTTCTCGCGGACAAATTTGATATCCAGCATGATTGACTCTCCTTAACTCTATTGGGCTTGCAGCGGTGCACTTGCGGCTTTCCGCTGCCGTTCAAAGGCGGCTGTTCCCGCCTTGGATCGCATGATTATTCGGTTTCCATCTGGTACTGTCCCAGCAAGTTTGCAAAGGCGCGCAGCTGTTCATCGGAGTAAAAATGCACCGTCAGCTTGCCCTTGCCGCCGTGGTAGGCCACGTTCACCTCGCTGCCCAGCACCTGCTTCAGGCTCTCCTCCACCTCCACCGGCAAAGTGCCGCGGGGTGCGGGTTCGCGGGGCTCCTTGGCGGGCTTTGCCATCTTTTTGCAAAGCGCCTCGGCCTGCCGGACGTTCAGCTGGTTGTCCGCGATGATCTGCGCGGCTTCGGCCTGCAATTCCGGTGTGGGCAGACCCAGCACCACCTTGGCGTGGCCGGTATTGATAAAGCCGCTTTTCAGCAGCTCCAGCACCGTTTCCGGCAGGTTGAGCAGACGCAGGCTGTTGGCCAGTGCGCTGCGGCTCTTGCCCAGCTTGCGGGCGGCCTGCTCCTGTGTCAGGTCGCAGCGGGTCATCAGCTCCCGGATACCGGCAGCTTCTTCCACCGGATCCAGATCCTCCCGCTGTAAATTTTCCACCAGCGCCAGCTCCATGGCCTGCTCGTCGGACACATCCTTGATGACCACCGGCACCTCGGTAAGACCCGCCATGCGGGAGGCGCGCCAGCGGCGCTCGCCCGCCACGATGCTGTAACCGCCCATGGGTCTTGGCCGCACCGCGATGGGCTGCAACAAGCCGTGCTCGGCGATGCTGGCAGCCAGCTCACTGAGGGTCTCCTGTTCAAAGGTCTTGCGGGGCTGGTCGGGGTCCGGCTCGATCTCGCGCAGCGGCAGCGTTTCCACCGCTGCGTGCTCTGACTCAAAGACCGGTGCTGCGTCCTCAAACAGACTGTCCAGCCCGCGTCCGAGCCCTCCTTTTCCTCTTGCCATTGTTTACCTTGTTCCCCCTGTTTTAATCTTCCAGAGCGTTTTTCGCCGGCTCTGCGGCGGGTGCAGCCTTTGCGCGGGACTTCTTAGGTTCCTGCGGGCGGTTGTGCTTGACGAATTCGATGGCCAAGTCCATGTAGGCCTCGCTGCCCTTGCCCTTTGGCTCGTAGAAATTGATGGGCTGGCCGTAGCTGGGCGCCTCCGAAATGCGGATAGAGCGCGGGATGGTGGTCTTGTACACCTTGGAGCCGAAGTACTTCTGCACCTGCTCCACCACCTGCACGGTCAGGTTGTACCGCAGCGAGAACATGGTGAACACCACGCCCTCGATATCCAGATACGGGTTATACTTTTTGCGGATGGTCTTGAGGGTGCTGATGAGCTCCGACAAGCCTTCCAGCGCATAGTACTCGCACTGCACCGGGATCAGCACACTGTCGCAGGCGCTCAGGCCGTTGAGGGTGAGCAGATCCAGACTGGGCGGGCAGTCGATAAAAATGAAGTCGTAGTCCTTCTGCACCTCAGCCAGCGCCTTGCGCAGACGCCCCTCACGGCCGGGCAGGTCGATCATTTCCAAGCTGGCACCGGCCAGACGGGTGTTGGAGCCGATGACATCGGTGCGGTACTCGGTGTGCCGGATGGCCTGCGCCGCCGTTGCCCTGCCGATAAGCACCTCATAAGTGCCCGCTTCTACACTGCGCTTTTGGATGCCATAACCGGTGGTGGTGTTGCCCTGCGGGTCAAGATCTACGATAAGCACCTTTTTGCCCAGCGCCGCTACGCAGGACGAAAGGTTGACGGCGGTGGTGGTTTTGCCCACTCCGCCCTTCTGGTTTGCGATCGCTACAATTTTTGCCACGCGCTTTTCTTCCTCCCGGGGAAAGATTTGTTCCACATGGAACACGCAGTCATGCCCGCCGGTTTCCCCGTCCGACAGGCACCTTGGTTTCTAGTATAACACATCCAAATTGTTTTTTGAACCATCTGGAGCGTTTTTCAGCTGGATTTTTAACTTTTGGGGGTGGGAAAGTGGAAATGATGGCACTTTGGGGAGAAAACTCCCCCAGTCTGCTGCGCAGACAGCCCCCTCTGGGATGGGGCCTTTGGCATGGCGGTAATGTTTCTCGTTGCCTTTGATACATTAGTGACAGGGCTAACGGCGTGCGCCCTCTCAGTCAAAGCCTACGGCTTTGCCAGCTCTCCCAAAGGGAGAGCCAAGAGCACGCCCAGAAGCTTCCTCGTTGTACCTAATACTTTAGTGCCAAACTTTACGGCTTGGCTCTCCCTTCGGGAGAGCTGGCGCGGGAGCGCCTGAGAGGGCGTCTCCCCTGTTCCACATGGAACAATTCACTTCTCCGCGGCGGCGGTGGGGATGCGGACGGTGTACTCGATGTAGCCGTCCTTCTCTTCCCGGTGGGCGGTGGCGGGCACGCCGTTGTCGGTCATCAGCCGGATGGCGTGGTCGATGGTATTGACAAAGATACGCACGTCCCGCACCATGGAGATGCGGTGCCCGGCCTTGGGCGGGCTGTTCAGCAGCTGCTCGATGTAGCTGTCGGTCTGACGGGCATTCAGGCGGCGCTTGGCGATGGTGATGAGCGCCTCGCTGCGGCGGTTCTCCGGCAGACGCAGCACCGCGCGGGCGTGGCGCTCGGTGAGGTTATTGTCCAGCACAAATTGCCGCTGGTCTGCCGTCAGCTGCAACAGCCGCAGCTTGTTGGCAAAGGTGGGCTGCGCCATGCCCAGACGCTTGGCGGCTTCGGCTTGGGTGCAATCCCACAGTACCATCACATCCCGCAGCCCCTGCGCCTGTTCAAAGGGGTTCAGGTCGGCGCGCTGGATGTTTTCCAGCAGACCCAGCGCGGCGGTGCGGTCGTCGGCATAGCTGCACAGGATGGCGGGGATGGTGGTCATCTTTGCCAGCTGACAGGCGCGCAGCCGCCGCTCCCCTGCCACCAGCTCGTAGCCCTCTGCCGCTTTGCGCACCGTGACCGGCTGGAGCAGACCGTTTTCCCGGATGCTCTGCGCCAGCGCCGTCAGCTCCTGCTCGTCAAAGCTTTTCCGCGCCTGAAAGGGCGATGGGTGGATCTGGTCGATGGGCAGAGAGAGTAATTTCCCGGACGGTTTCTTGCGTTCAAACATGATGCTGCCCCTTTCCTGTGAAATAAACCTTCGGTTTTTCCACATTTCTCCGGGAAATCGTGGAAAACCTGTTCAGCTTCAGTGTAGCACACAAAGAAAGACCCCGCCAGAAATTTCGTTCGGCAGGGTCTTACAGGTTGCGTCAAATCATGCGTTATTTCAGCGGGCTTTTTGCAATTTTACCGCCGTTTCTGGGATATGCTGTCGGAGTTTGCGAAATCTTTTTGCACAAAATCAGCGTGCGGGTGTCGCCGCCGGGCAGGTGCAAAGTGCGGGTCTCGCGGTACTCGCCGCCCAGCTTTTTGATAGCGCCACGGGCGGCGGTCAGCTCTTCTTCCCCGGATGCACCCTTCATGGCAAGGAAGTTGCCGCCCACCTTCACCAGCGGCAGGCAGTATTCTGCCAGCATGGGCAGGGCTGCCACGGCGCGGGCAGAAGCAAGATCAAACTGCTCCCGCCACATCTTGCGGGCGGCTTCCTCGGCGCGCTCCTTGGCAAACTCCACCCCGGTCAGCCCCAGCTGGGCGCAGGCGTACTTCAAAAAATCCACCCGCTTGCCGGTGGGTTCCATCAGGGTCAGCTCCAGCTCCGGCTTGAAGATCTTGGTCACGATGCCAGGAAAGCCTGCCCCGGCACCCACGTCCACCATACGCCCGGCAACCTCCGGCTGGCTGGCAAACAGCAGGCTGTCGAGGAAATGCTTATCCTCGATGCCCTCCGGGTCGGTAATGGCGGTCAGGTTGACCTTCTGGTTGTAGTCTACAAGGATCTGAGCAAAGGCGTCCAGCTGATCCAGCTGAGTGCCGGTGAGGGCAATGTTCCATGTGGAACACTTTTCCTCCAACCGCTGTTTGTCGATCATAGTGTTTTCCTTTCTGTCGGGTGGTTGGGGTAGCACAATCGTTTATTTTATCGCAACTTCGTATTATTTTTGTTGTTTCCCTGCCAGTGCGATACTCAGCTGTGCCACATCGGAGGGCGAAACGCCGGGGATGCGCCCCGCCTGCCCCAGATTGCGGGGACGGATGCGGGCAAGCTTTTCCCGGGCTTCCAGCGTCAGGCCGGTCAGGGCAGCATACTCGAAATCCTCCGGGATGAGGGTCTTTTCGTGGCGTGCCACCTCGCGGATCATCCGATCCTGCCGGGCGATGTAACCGGCGTACTTGATCTCGGTCTCCAGCCGCTCCGCCAGCATGGGGGTAATCTCCTCCCCCCAGCCGATGATGCCCGCCACCAGCGGGTAGCTGATCTCGGGACGGCGCAGCAGCTCCTCGGCAATGCCGCCCTCGGCGGCAGGGGCAAGACCGGCGGCTTCCATGGCGGCGCGCAGGTCTGCGGTGCGCAGGTGTGCTTCGTGCAGGCGGCGGCGCTCGGCTTCCAAGATCTGCTGGGTGTGCTGGTACTTTGCCCAGCGGTCATCCTGCACAAGGCCGAATTCCCTGCCGATGGGGGTCAGGCGCTGGTCGGCGTTGTCCTGCCGCAGAGTCAGCCGGTACTCGCTGCGGCTGGTCATCATGCGGTAGGGGTCCATGACGCCCTTGGTCACAAGGTCGTCCACCAGCGTGCCCAGATAGCTGGTGTGCCGGGGCAGCACCAGCTGCTCCTTGCCCAGCGCGTTGCGGGCGGCGTTCAGACCCGCCAGCAGACCCTGCGCGGCGGCTTCCTCGTAGCCGGAGGTGCCGTTGAACTGCCCTGCCCCGTACAGACCCCGCACCACCTTGCTTTCCAGCGTGGCTTCCAGACTGGTGGGGTCTACACAGTCGTACTCGATGGCGTAGGCGGGGCGCATGATCTCCAGATGCTCAAAGCCTTTGATGCTGTGGTAAAAGGCGTTCTGCACGTCCTCCGGCAGACTGCTGGACGCACCCTGCAAATACATTTCCTCGGTGTTCTCGCCGCAGGGCTCTACGAACAGCGGGTGGCGGTCCTTGCCGGAGAAGCGCACCACCTTATCCTCAATGGAGGGGCAGTAGCGCGGGCCGACACCCTCGATCATGCCGCCGTACAGCGGGCTGCGCTGAATGTTGTCCAGAATGATCTTGTGGGTCTCAGGGTTCGTGTAGGCGATCCAGCATTCTACCTTGTTGTGCATGGGTGCATCGGTCAGGAAGCTGAAGGGCTGCAATTCGCTGTCCGGGTCGCCGGGCTGGCATTCCAGCTTGGAAAAATCAATGCTGCGGCGGTGCACCCGGGCGGGGGTGCCGGTCTTGAACCGGCGCAGCGGCAGACCGGCAGCTTTCAGGCTGTCGGTCAGGGCGTTGGCGGCGTGCATCCCATCCGGGCCAGACGCATACCACGCATCGCCCACAAAAATTTTGCCGCCGAGGTTCGTGCCGGTGGCTAGCACCACGCACTTGGCGGTGTATTCGCCGTGCAGCTGGGTGACAACGCCCTTCACATGGCCGTCCTCGACCTCCAGCGCCACCACCTCGGCCTGATGGATGGCCAGACCCGGGGTCTGTTCCAGCGCGTGCTTCATGTATTCGTTGTAGCGCCGGCGGTCGGTCTGCACCCGCAGTGCGTGCACAGCGGGGCCTTTGCCCTTGTTCAGCATCCGGCTTTGCAGATAGGTGGCGTCTGCCGCCAGACCCATCACGCCGCCCAGCGCGTCCACCTCCCGCACCAGCGTGCCCTTGGCAGTGCCGCCGATGCTGGGGTTGCAGGGCATATTGCCGATGGCGTCCAGACTCATGGTAAAGACGGCTGTTTTTGCGCCCAGCACAGCAGCTGCATGGGCGGCTTCGATGCCCGCATGGCCGGCGCCAATGACGATGACATCATAATCTCCTAAGTGGTTCATATACTTTCGGGTTTCCTCTAATCAATGATTTGAATTTATTTTCCCACACAGAACCGCTCGAACACCTGTTCGATGACGGCTTCCGAGGCGTTTTCGCCGGTCAGGTCACAGAGAGCATCCAGCGCATCATCCACGCAGACCGAAACGGCGTCCAGCCCAAAGCCGCCTGCGGCGGCATCCAGTGCACCGGCTACGGCGTCCCGGGCGCGGAGGGCAGCAGAAAGCTGCCGCTGCCCGGACAGGCTGGCGGCGTGGGGGTCGATGCTGCCGGTGCCCAGCAGCCGCGCCACCGCAGCAGCGATGACCTTGCGGCTCCCCTCTTCCCGGCAGCAGACCGGCAGCACCATGGCAAAATAGGGGGCGATGAGCTCCGCATCAAACCGGGTGGGTTTGTCCTCCTTGTTCACAAGGGCGATGGCGGGGCGACCGGCGCAGCGCTGCGCCAGCGCCAAGTCCTCTCGGCTGGGCGGCTCAGAGCCGTCAAAGACAGCAAGGATCAGTCCAGCTTCTTCCAGCTTTTTCCAGCTGCGGCGGATGCCCTCGGCCTCGATGGCGTCCTCGGTCTCCCGCAGACCGGCGGTGTCGAAGAGGTTCAGCCGGATATCCCCCAGCTGCACCGCCTGCTCCACCACATCGCGGGTGGTGCCCGCCACCGGGGTGACGATGGCGCGGTCGAACCCTGCCAGCAGATTGAGCAAGGTAGATTTGCCCGCGTTGGGGCGTCCCACGATGGCGCAGTCCACGCCCTCGCGCAGCACCGCACCGGCATCGTAGCTGCGGATGAGGGCGTCCAGCTCCTGCTGCACCGCGCCCAGCACGGTGCGCAGATGGGCGGGGTCCAGCTCCGGCACATCCTCCTCCGGGAAGTCCACCCAAGCGGCAAGATGCGCCTGCAGGGCGGTCAGCTGGGCTTTCTGGGCGTTGATTTTTTTCGCCAGTGCGCCGCCCAGCGCGGCGTTTGCCAGCGCTGCCCCCTGCCGCCCGTCTGCCGAGATCAGGTCCATGACCGCCTCGGCCTGCGTCAGGCCCAGCTTGCCGTTCAAAAAGGCGCGGCGGGTGTACTCGCCGGGGGCGGCAGGCTGTGCACCGGCGGCAAGGCAGGCTTCCACCAGACGCCGCGCCACCGCATTTCCGCCATGACAGGAAAGCTCCACCACATCCTCGCCGGTGTAGCTGTGGGGCGCGCGGAAAAACAGGGCCACGCCCTCGTCAAAGGCTTCTTCTCTGTCCACGAAATGCCCGAACAGCGCAGTATAGCCCTTGGCCTCTTCCACTTTTTTTGCGGCGTTGGCCGGGCAGAACACCCGGGCTGCCACCTGATAGCTCTCTGCACCGGAGAGCCGCACCACGGCAATGCCGCCTGCACCCGGTGCTGTTGCAATTGCTGCAATGGTTGCTTCCTGCATGGTTTTTTCTGGCTTCCTTTCCGCGTCCGGTCTGGCCGCTTGCTCCCATCTGCCCACAGCAGCGAGACCAATACAGTTTCATTGTACCACGAAATGCTGCGGAATGGTACTGTTTTTTCAACCAATTCCCGGGAAACGGTTGAAAATCCGCCCGTTTCTCACATAAAAAAGGGACTTTCCGTCCCAACACGGAAAGCCCCTTTTTACAGGAAACTGATTTTTAGAACTTGGCGATCTCTGCCGTGGTGATGGCCTTACCGGGCAGCGTGCGTGCATCGGCATTCTCATTCAGGGCCAGCTTGCCTTCGCGCAGCAGCTGCACAGCCTTCTGGTGATCGGCGGCCTTCCAGTTGTTGCCCACGATCTTCCAGTTGTTGTTCACATGCGGCTCGATGGTGCCGCCCTTCACGGTGCGGATGTACTCGCCCAGCAGCTCGCGGATGCCGCCCACATCGCCGCGCACATCGATCTCCAGCAGCTTGGGCAGATCCTCACCGGGCAGGAAGATATCCGCAGCCGTCAGCAGCTGGGTGGTGGCACGGTAGTTGTTCACTGCCACAACAAAGGTGTCGGTGTCCTTCACGGCCTTGCCGTTCGGCCACTTGAGGTTCTTGATGCGGTGGCCCGGCTCCTCGGAGACGTCCAGCTCGTAGTTGACGCCCTCAAAAGCATCGTACAGGTAGTAGCGCACCGAGGGGTCAAAGGCGATGGTCACTTCATCCGGCTTCCATGTCTTGAAGAAGGCTGCGGACCACTCCATAAAGCGGCGCAGCTGCTCGCCGGTCATCTGCAGCTTGTACAGGGTGTTCTGGTAGGTGTAGATGCTGGCCATATCGCACTTGCGGATGGTGCCTGCGCGCATCTGGGAGGTCATGGAGGTCAGGGCCGTTGCGGAGACCTGCGCACCGGTGTAGTACATCTGCACTTCGTTGATGAAGTCCAGCAGAGCGGTGTCCTGCACCATGGCCTGCGGCAGGCAGTCAATCTCGTTTTCGGGGGCCAGATCGCCGCCCTTCAGCTCGCCGATGGGGGTGACAGCGTCTTCCTTGGCGCGGGTGTCGTAGGGAGCCAGCAGAGCGGTCAGCTCCGGATCGGGTTCGTATTCCTTAATCTGCAGGTTCTCCGAGGTGCGGTTCACGACCTTCCACTTGCCGTCCAGCTGGCGCTCCAGATAGACGTGGATCTCGGACAGGGTGGCACCGGCGTTCTTGTTCTCCACCACCAGCACGTTGTTGATCATCATGTTGGGGATGCTCCTGTGGCCGTGGCCGCCCACGATGACGTCGAACTCGGGGCAGGCATTTGCCAGATCGGTGACGCCGGAGCCATAGACGCCGTACTCGTTCTCGGTATCCATGTGCATGACGCCGATCAGCACATCCACCTGATCCTTGATCTTATCAATGATCCTGCGGCTCTCGTCCACAGGGTTGGTGACCTTCCAGCCCTCCAGATTCTTGGCATCCCAGCGGATGATGTTGGGGGTGACCATGCCAATGACGCCGATCTTGACGGTGCCCTTTTTGATGATGGTATAGCCGTCGGCCAGCGGGGTGCCGTCCGGTGCGTAAACGTTGCCGGTGAGCACCTTGGCCTTCTGCTGTCCCATGACCTTTTTCAGCACATCCATACCGTAGTTGTACTCATGGTTGCCGGTGGTCCAGATATCATAGCCGATGGCATTCATGGCAGCGACCATGGGATGCAGGTCATCGTTCAGGAACAGCTCTGCGGAGTTGGCCTGAATGGTATCGCCTGCATCCACCACCAGCGTGTTCCGGGTGCGGCACTGCTTGATGGCGGTCGCTTGCTGGGCCACGCTGCCGGAAGCATCTGCCTTGTTGGCGGCGTAATCCCAGGGGTCGAACTTGCCGTGGGTGTCGCTGGTGGCAAGGATCTGCAGATCCATGCTCCACAGGGACTTGATGTCACAGGCGGCTGCAGAGGGTGCCAGGCAGCTGGCGGCTGCGATGGTCGCGGATGCCCCTGCACCACGCAGGAAGCTGCGGCGGGAAATCTTGTTCTGGGACATAGTTGATTACCTCTCTTTTCATCATTCTGTCTGTTCTTCACGAACAGAACGCCCTTGACTACAGTATAAATCCTTGATCGATTGTTTTACAATTGCCATTAGAGAGAAAAATTTCGGCAAAAAACAAGCAGTTTCTCCAAATTTTGAGAAGAATGACTTTAAAAACACAGGACCGGCCAGCCTGCGGGCTGTCCGGTCCTGTTGCTTCAAAAATATTTTCGCTATTACAGCTCGATCTTGCCAAAGCTGAAATCGGCAAAATCATCCACCCGCTCGGTGCGCTTGGGTGCTACGGGTGCTGCGCTCTCGGCGTCGCGGGGGGCGTAGGTGCGCTCCGGCACACTGGACGGACGCGGGCCGCGGGGTGCACCGCTACGGCTGCCACGGTAGCCGCCATTGCTGCGGCGCTCGCCGCGATAACCGCCGTTGCGGTTGCCGCCGGGACGGCGGCCATTCCGGTTGCCGCCACGGCCACGGCGCTCGCCGTAGGTGTTCTCAGTCTGGGCATCCGGTGCGGTGGAGTAGATGACCACGCGGCGGTCACGGCCCTCGCCCTTGCTCTCGCTGCGCACGCCCTCCATCTTGCTGATGGCAGAGTGGATGATGCGGCGCTCGTAGGGGTTCATGGGCTCCATGGCAAAGCTGCGGCCGGTCTTGCGCACCTTGGCGCCGATGCGCTGTGCCAGTGCGGTCAAATCGCTCTCGCGCTTGTCGCGGTAACCTGCAACGTCCAGACCCAGCTTGATGTAATCGCCCTCCAGACGGTTTGCCACAAGGCTTGCCAGATAGGACAGGCTCTCCATGGTCTCGCCACGGCGGCCGATGAGGGCACCCAGCTTTTCACCGTCCAGACGGATGATGGTGGCTTCGCCCTTCTGCACGGCGCTGAAGGTCACGTTCTCCACGCCCATCAGGGTGATGACTTCCCGCAGATAGTCCACGGCGGCCTTCACCTTGGCGTTCTCCTCGATGACGATGGGCACCTCCACCTCTTCTGCCTCCTCGGCAGCTTCGGCGGGCTGCTGGGCAGCGGGGGTCTGCTCTGCAGCGGGTGCGGCGGGCTCCTCTGCCACAGTCTCTTCTGCCGCAGGGGCAGTCTGCACGGGGGCAGCAGTCTCAACAGGCTGCTCTGCCACCGGCTCCACCGGCTTTGCGGGCACAGCGGCGGGGGCATCCGGCTCTTCCACGCTCACACGCACCTTGGCGGGGGTGGTCTTTAAGCCCAGAAAACCAGTCTTCTGGGGATATTCCAGCACTTCACGGCTGACATTCTCATCCTCAGCCTGAACACCCAGCAGGGCGCAGGCCTTGGCAAAGGCTTCGTCCACCGTCTTGCCGGTGGATTCCTGTGTACGGATCATAACCGTTTACCTCCCTTGTTACTGTTTATCCTGCTTGTCAAGCTCGCTCAGCGGCACGGTGCGCTCGTCCTTGTAGCGCTCGGCGTCCAGCTGACGGGCATACTCCAGCCGGCGCTTGTTCATCTCGCTGGCGGAAAGGTTCTTCTCCATGGTCTTGCCGGTCTTGGGGTCGGTGACCTGAATGGTGGTGTTCTTCACACCGCGCTTTTCCTGCTTGCGCTTGGCGGCGATCTCCGCTTCCACTTCCTTACGCATCTTCTCGGGGTCGTAGAACTTGCGCATGACCTGAGTCTGTGCGGTCATGACGATGTTGGAAATGACGTAGTACAGAGAGAATGCCAGCGGGTAGGTAAAGCAGAAGAACAGGTACATCAGCGGCATCATGTACATGGTCAGCTTCATGCTGCCCTGCATCTGCTGGCCGGAAGCCTTCATGCTGATGTGCGTAGACAGGAACATGGTGATGACTGACAGCAGCGGCAGCACGATATCCAGAGACAGACCGATCTGCGGGATGCGGGTCAGGTCGATGCCAAAGAAGTTCATGTGCTGGCTGAACTCGGTGATGGTAGCGATCTGCTGTGCGGTAAAGCAGCCCAGCACGCCGCTGTTGCCGGCAACCACCTCGGCGATGATGTTGGTATCGCGGGTGATGGCGGTAAAGGAGATGCCGGCGGCGGTCATAGCCTCGCCTGCGCTGGCAAGTGCAGCGGCGCTGATGTGGAAAATACGCTCCAGCGGGTTATACACCACGCCGATAACACCGAACATGACAAGGAAATTCAGCAGCATGGGCACGCAGCCGGCCGTGGGCTTATAGCCAAAGTCCTGCTGCAGCTTCATCAGCTCAGCCTGCTGCTTTTCGGGCTTATCCTTGTACTTGGTCTGGATCTCCGCGATCATGGGCTGGAAAGCAGACATTTTCGCCATGCTCTTCTGCTGGCTGGTCTGCAGGGGGATCTTGACGATGTTGATGAGCAGGGTGAAGAGGATGATGTCCCAGCCGTAGTTCGGCAGCAGCTTGTAGATCCACTCCATGACATAGCCGAGAGGACCGCTCAGGATGTAAAAGAAGTTCATACCTTTGTCCATTCTGCCCCGGCTGTGGCCCGGGACGCATTATTTTTTTATCGTAGGACACGCTGCCCACAGTGCAGCGCGTCACAAGAAGCGAAAACTTTATCCCCTGTGCCGCTTTTCAAACAGCTTTGCAGGCTGCAAGTTGCGGGCGGGGCTTTGCCAGCGGCCGGGCGGCGGTACGGGGTCGTAACCCCATTTGCCCAAGGGATTACACCGGGCAATGCGCCATGCGCCCAGCAAAATGCCTTTTATACAGCCGTGGGTCAGGATGGCCTGCATGGTGTAGTTGCTGCAGCTGGGCGAAAACCGGCAGCTGCGGCCGATCCATGGGCTGAGGGTGTACTGGTAGATGCGGATGGGCACGCACAGCGCCCTGCGGCAGAGCCTTTGCAGCCGGTTCACGCGCGGGGCTCCGGCTTTTGTTTGCGGGCAGGGGGCACGGTGGCGGGCGGCTTTGCGTCCGGGCGCTTTGCCTTATCCGGCAGACCGGCCTGTGCAAACAGCTTTGCCACAACGCTGCTCAGCTGCCAGCTTTTCAGTTTGGGGGTCATGCCCCGGGCCACGAAGATCAGATCGTAGCCGCCGATATTGTAATCCAGATGCTCGTCGATGGCGGCCTTCATCACGCGGCGGGCGCGGTTGCGCTGCACGGCGTGGCCGATCTTTTTGGTGGCGGTCAGGCCCACCCGGGTGTTGCGGCCCCGGGTCTTGAGCACATACAGCACCAGTGCCGGGTTCACATAGGACTTGCCGCGGGCGTACACACGGCCAAACTCGCTGTTGCGGCGGATCGGACGATAACGCATAACATCGGCACCTCCTTTCGTCCGGGTGCACATAGGTGCACTCTTTAGCCAGTATATCAAAAATTTTTGCAGTTTAAAAGCCCATCCGGGCATTTTTACGAAAAAACTTTTGACGGGTAAAAAAATAAGACCGCCAATGGGATATCAGCGGTCTTTTGTGCGCATATTCATTTCTGCGCCGGATCTCACCTGCAAGGCAGAGATCAGACAGTCAGGCTCTTGCGGCCCTTTGCACGGCGAGCATTGATGACCTTACGGCCGTTCTTGGTGCTCATGCGGGTCAGAAAGCCATGAACTTCCTTGCGCTGAC
>OGDH01000147.1_pt1 | contig 15328 bp, 10 predicted proteins | sample 1570381 | NCBI WGS metagenome assembly OGDH01 (sample SAMEA2582177, study PRJEB24529) | metagenome | reverse complement strand
CCATACCCGCGAGTATGTGCCGTATCTGGTCTGCGGCAAGGGTGTGAAGGCGGGGACGGATCTGGGCACCAAGCTGTGCTTCGGCACCATCGCCCAGACCATCTGCGAATATCTGGAAGTGGATGCCTCCACGCTGGACGGCAAGAGCGTATGGCAGGAGATCCGGGCATAAAACGCCCCAAAAGCAATAAGAACAGGAGCGTGAAACGATGCGTATTTATGATCTGATCGCAAAAAAGCGCGACGGCGGCACCCACACCCGGGAGGAACTGGAGGCCATCGTCAACGGCTTCGTCAGCGGGGAAGTGGCTGACTACCAGATGGCCGCATGGATGATGGCGGTGTATCTGCGCGGCATGACCAACGAGGAGACCGCCGAACTGACCGATGTAATGGCGCACAGCGGTGTGATGGTAGACCTTTCGCCCATTCCGGGCATCAAGGTGGACAAGCACTCCACCGGCGGCGTGGGCGATAAGACCACGCTGGTCATTGCGCCCATCGTGGCGGCCTGCGGGGTGAAGATCGCTAAAATGAGCGGCCGGGGCTTAGGCCACACCGGCGGCACCATCGACAAGATGGAGAGCGTGCCCGGCACAAAGACCGCCCTCTCGCAGGAGGAATTTTTTGCACAGGTGAACCGGATCGGTCTGTCGGTCATCGGCCAGAGCGAGGGCATTGCCGTGGCAGATAAAAAGATGTACGCCCTGCGGGACGTTACCGCTACCGTCAGCTGCATCCCGCTGATCGCCTCCAGCATCATGTCCAAAAAGCTGGCCTCCGGTTCGGACGCCATCCTGCTGGACGTCACCACCGGCACCGGTGCATTTATGAAGACCGTAGACCAGAGCATTGATCTGGCGCAGCTGATGGTCGCCATCGGCACCCATCATGGCCGCCGGGTAGCCGCCATGATCACCGATATGGACACCCCGCTGGGGCACAACATCGGCAACAGTCTGGAAGTCATGGAGAGCATGGACGTGCTCAAAGGCCACGGCCCGGCAGACCTGACCGAGGTGTGCCTGCAATTGGCGGCCAACATGCTGGTACTGGCAGGCAAGGGCGATGCCGCCCACTGCCGCGCTATGGCAGGGGCGGTCATTGCGGATGGTTCTGCCTTTGCCAAGTGCAAGGAAATGTTTGCCGCACAGGGCGGCGACATCCGGGTGCTGGATGATTACAGCCTGTTTGCACAGCCCGCCGCCAGCTACGAGCTGCTGGCCGAGCAGGACGGCTACATTGTGGCCAACGATGCGGAAAAGATCGGCTCTGCCAGTGTGCTGCTGGGCGCAGGCCGCCAGAAAAAGGGCGACCCGCTGGACTTTGCCGCCGGTATCACCCTGCACAAAAAGCGCGGTGACTACGTCCATAAGGGCGAAAGCCTTGCCACCTTCTATGGCGCTGCGGACAAGTTTGAAGCTGCCGCAGCCGAGTACCGAAGCGGCCTTGTGTACGGCGCGGAAAAGCCGGAGGAAGCCCCGCTGGTGTATGCCCTTGTCACCAAGGACGGCGTAGAGCGGTACTGAGACCGGACAGCAGGGGGAAACCCCGTTTTTCCGTGAAAATGCAATGCCGGGCAGCCCGCAGGCGGCCCGGCATTGCTCTTATAACAATATTTTTTCCGCTAAGGATGCCCAAAGCGCACGCAGAGGGCATTCCAAAACATTTTGCTCCAAGGGACTGCTGCACAAAGTTGTGCGGCAGCCCCTTTTGCGCGCTTTCACGCTGAAAATAGGACATCCTGTACAAAGATACCGTCACTTTTTAGGCAATTCGCTGTATTTGCGGGACAAACGGTAGAACTTTGCAGTGGGATATGGTATACTATACTGTACTTGTGTGCCCCGGGAAAAGGGGCTGCCAAAGGAGAAAGGACTTGTTATGAAGATCATTCTGGTGGGCGGCGGCAAGGTCGGTACGGCTCTGGCGCGCCAGCTCAGCGAGGAAGGCCACAACGTGACTGTGGTGGACACCAACAAAGCGCGTGTGGAGCACCTGACCGAAAGCTACGACGTGCTGGGCATCGTGGGCAATGGCTCGTCCATCACCACCCTGTCCGAGGCGGGCATTGAGGATGCGGATGTGTTCATTGCGGTCACCGGCTCGGACGAACTGAACCTGCTTTGCTGCATGTTCGCCAAAAAGGCAGGTCACTGCCACGGCATTGCCCGCGTGCGCAACCCGTCTTACAGCCACGAGCTGGACTTTATCAAAAAGCAGATCGGCATTTCCGCCATCATCAACCCGGAAATGGCAGCGGCAAAGGAGATCTCTCATCTGCTGCGTTTCCCCGGTGCCAGCAAGATCGATACCTTTGCGGACGGCCGTGTGCGGCTGATCAAGTTTGCGCTGCCCGATGCACTGGACGGCGTGGCCATCCGCGAGATCCCCACCCGGCTCAAGAGCGATATTCTGGTGTGCGCGGTGGAGCGTGAGGGCGGGGTCATCATCCCCAACGGTAACTTTGTGCTGCAAAAGGGCGATCAGGTCACTTTCCTTGCTACGCAGGAAAAGGCCCATGCCTTCTTCCAGCAGCTGCATCTGCCGGTGCAGCCGGTGCGCAACGCCCTGATCGTGGGCGGCGGTGCTATTGCCTACTACCTCAGTCAGGAACTGCTGGAAAACCATGTGCGGGTGCGTATCGTGGAGCGGGACGCTGCCCGCTGCGTAGAACTGGCCGAGCAGCTGCCCGGCGCACAGATCCTGAACGAGGACGGCTCCAACCGCGAGTTTCTGCTTTCCGAGGGTCTGGAATCCACCGAAGCCTTTGTGGCGCTGACCAACATCGACGAGGAGAACGTGCTGCTGACCCTGTTTGCCAAAAAGCACTCCAACGGCAAGCTGGTGACCAAGGTCAACCGTCTGGAATTTGACGATATTCTGGCCGGGCTGGATCTGGGCAGCGTGGTCTACCCCAAGTACATGACCTGTGACTACATCGTGCAATACGTTCGCGCCCTGCAAAACGAGGCGGGCAGCAACATCAAGACCCTGTACCGCATTCTGGATGATCGTGTGGAGGCGCTGGAATTTACGGTGCACGAGGAGAGCGCCGCTACCGGTGTGCCCCTGAGCCAGCTGCACCTGAAAAAGAACCTGCTGCTGTGCTGCATTACCCGCGGCAGCAAGATCCTGATCCCCCGCGGCGGCGACCAGATCCAGGTGGGCGATAACGTCATCGTGGTCACGCTGGAGCACGGTCTGCACGACCTGCGCGACATCGTGGAGCACTGACGGAGGCGGACTATGAATTATGCGATCGTTTTCCGTCTGCTGGGCTATGTGCTGATGATCGAGGGCGCGTTGCTGCTGCTGCCCGCCGCCACCAGCTTAGTGTATGGCGAGTGGATGGTGCTGGGCGTGTTTCTGCTCACAGCTGCGGTCAGCGCCGGCATCGGCTACGCCCTGCACACCATCAAACCCCGCAGTAAGGTGTTCTATATGCGCGAGGGCTTTGCGGCTACCTCGCTGTGCTGGGTGTTCATTTCGGTGATGGGCGCGGTACCCTTTGTGCTCACCGGCTGCATCCCGAACCCCGTGGATGCCCTGTTTGAGACGGTCTCCGGCTTTACCACCACCGGTGCCAGCATCCTGCCCGCCGTGGAGGGGCTGCCCAACGGTATTCTGTTCTGGCGCAGCTTCACCCACTGGATCGGCGGTATGGGCGTTCTGGTGTTTCTACTCTCACTGCTGCCGCTGACCGGCGGCTCCCATGTCAACCTGATGAAAGCCGAAAGCCCTGGCCCGCAGGTGGACAAGCTGGTGCCCAAGGTACAGTCTACCGCTAAGATCCTGTACGGCATCTATTTTGCCCTTACCGTGCTGGAACTGGTGTTCCTGCTGATTGGCAGAATGCCCCTGTTTGAAGCCATGCTCACTGCCTTTGGTACGGCGGGCACCGGTGGCTTTGGGTTCCGTAACGACAGTTTTGCCAGCTTTTCGCCCTACATCCAGTGGGTCGTGACCATCTTCATGATCCTGTTCGGTGTCAACTTCAACGCCTATTTCCTGTTGCTCATGCGCAAGTTCCGCCGCGCTGCTGCCAGCGAGGAGGTGCGGGGCTACTTTGTGGTCATTGCAGTGGCAGTGGGCATCATCACCGCCAATATTTATAGTATGTACAACAGCTTTGGCGAGGCGCTGCGGCAGGCCGCTTTTCAGGTGGGCTCCATCATCACCACCACCGGCTTTTCCAGCTGCGATTTTGACCTGTGGCCGACCCTCTCCAAAGAGATTCTAGTCATGCTCATGTTCATTGGCGCTTGCGCGGGCAGCACCGGCGGCGGCATCAAGGTGAGCCGTTTCCTCATTCTGGGTAAGACTCTGGCCAAGGAGCTCAAGACCGCCCTGCACCCGCAGGTGGTAGCGCCCGCCCGCATGGACGGCAAGCTACTGAACCACGAGACCATCCGCACCACCAACGTGTTCATTGCGGCCTATATCTTTATCTTTGCGGCCTCCTTCTTCCTCATCAGCCTGAACGGCTTTGATATGGTGACGAACTTTACCGCCGTGGCTGCTACCCTGAACAACATCGGCCCGGGCTTGGAAATGGCAGGCCCGATGCAGAACTTCGGCTGCTTTGCAGACCCCGCAAAGTTGGTGCTCATCTTCGATATGCTGGCCGGCCGTCTGGAGATCTTCCCCATGCTGGTGCTGTTCATGCCCGATACATGGCGGCGGTTCTAAGCCTTTTTGGGCACGGGACAAGCATAAAAATATTATTTCGGAACACCGGAGTCTCTATGGACGCTCCGGTGTTCTTTTTTGTGAAAGAAGCTGCAAAGGCAGGTGGCAACGGTTAGAAATGCCTTGCGTTCAGCGCCGCATTGCAGTATGATTATAATATCAATTATCTGACCCTTACCCCTGAGCAGGCAAAACCATTTTTGCAAATGAAATCGTTCTGCATGATAAAGAAGAGAGCAAAAACAATAAAATGTACAGGAGGAAATTACTATGGGTTTGATCAAAGCAGGTATGGGCGCACTGGGCGGAACTCTTGCAGACCAGTGGAAGGAATTTTTCTACTGCGATTCTCTGGACAAAGATGTGCTGATGGTCAAGGGCCAGAAGCGCACCTCCCGCCGCAGCTCCAACCACGGTGAGGATAACATCATTACCAACGGCAGCGGCATTGCTGTGGCCGATGGTCAGTGTATGCTCATCGTGGAGCAGGGCAAGGTGGTGGAAGTGTGCGCCGAGCCGGGCGAGTATACCTTCAATTCCTCTACCGAGCCCAGCGTGTTCACCGGCAACTTCGGCGATAGTCTGGCAGCTACCTTCCAGACCGTAGCCAAGCGCTTTACCTACGGCGGCGACACCGGCAAGGATCAGCGGGTGTACTACATCAACACCAAGGAGCTGGGCGAGATCCTGTACGGCACCGCAACGCCCATCCCGTTCCGCGTGGTGGTCAGCGAGGAGCGGGGCTACAAGCTCTCGGTGAATATCCGCTGCAACGGCAGCTTTACTTACCGCATCTGCGACCCGCTGCTGTTCTACACCAACGTGTGCAGCAACGTCTCCACCCAGTATGACGCCTCGGAGCTGGCTCCCCGCCTGAAGAGCGAGCTGATGAACGCTCTGCAGCCTGCGCTGGCCACCCTTTCCGCCAACAAGGTGCAGTATTACGAGATCCCCGCCCACACGATGGAGATCTCCGAGGCGCTCAACGAGCAGCTGTCCAATGTCTGGCGCAAGAAGCGCGGCATTGAGGTGTTCTCCTTCAACATCAACTCTCTGTCCATCCCGGAGGAGCAGCAGAAGAAGATCACCGAATGGGAAGAGAACGCCATGACCACCGACCCCACCACCGCCGCAGCCCGTCTGGTGGGCGGTCAGATCGACGCCATGAAGACCGCCGCAGGGAACACCGCCGGTGCTATGACCGGCTTTATGGGCATGGGCATGGCAGCCGGTGCAAACGGCATGAACGCCCAGAGCCTGTTCGCCATGGGTCAGCAGTCCGCAGCACCCCAGCAGCAGCCTTCTGCCGCCGACAGCTGGAAGTGCAGCTGCGGCGCTACCGTTACCGGCAAGTTCTGCCCGGAATGCGGCAGCAAAAAGCCGGAGCCGAAGCCTGCAGACAGCTGGACTTGCAGCTGCGGTGCTACCGTTACCGGCAAATTCTGCCCGGAGTGCGGCAAGCCCCGCCCGGTGGCAGCAGAAGGCTGGACTTGCAGCTGTGGTGCGGTGAACAAGGGCAAGTTCTGCTCCGAGTGCGGCAAACCTAAGCCCGCCGGTACCCCCAAGTATAAGTGCGACAAGTGCGGCTGGGAACCGGCAGACCCTGCACACCCGCCCAAGTTCTGCCCGGAGTGCGGCGACCCCTTTGACGAGAGCGACCGCAGCTGAACCCGGCACATAATGACCGATCACACTGCGGGGCGGGGAAGGAGCCGCTGCTCCGCAGATCATAGGAGGAAACACTATGGCAGGAATGCTGGAATATAAGTGCCCCTGCTGTGATGGTGCCATCAAATTTGACAGCACCACCCAGAAGATGAAATGCCCCTACTGCGACACCGAGTTCGACGTGGATACCCTCAAGGGCTACGACGAGGAGCTGAAGGACGAAAAGTCCAGCGAGATGAACTGGGCCACCCCTGGCGGCAGCTGGGCAGAAGGGGAGACCGCCGGTCTGCATACTTACAGCTGCAAGAGCTGCGGCGGCGAGATCGTGGGCGACGACACCATGGCCGCCTCGGCCTGCCCCTTCTGCGGCAACCCCATCGTTCTGACCGGACAGTTTGCCGGAGACCTGCGCCCCGACCTCATCATCCCCTTCAAGCTGGATAAAAAGGCTGCCAAGGCAAAATTGCAGGAACACCTCAATGGCAAGACCCTGCTGCCCAAGGTGTTCCGCAGCCAGAACCATATCGACGAGATCAAGGGCGTGTATGTGCCCTTCTGGCTGTACGACAGCGATGCCGACGCCCAGCTGCGCTTTACCGCCACCCGCACCCGCTTTTGGTCGGATGACGACTACGATTATACCGAGACCAGCTACTATTCCGTGCGCCGGGACGGCGTGCTGGGCTTTGACGCGGTTCCGGTGGACGGCTCCTCCAAGATGGCAGACGACCTGATGGAATCCATCGAGCCCTTTGCCATGCAGGATGCCGTGCCCTTCAAGACAGCGTATCTGGCGGGCTATGTGGCCGATAAGTACGATGTGGACGCCCAAAAGAGCATCCAGCGCGCCAACGAGCGTATCCGTCAGTCCACCGAGGACGCCTTCACCCAGACCGTTACCGGCTACGACTCCGTGAAAATGGAGAACAGCAGCATTCAGCTGCACGGCGGCAAGGCAAAGTATGCCCTGTTCCCGGTGTGGGTGCTGAGCACCAGTTGGCAGGGCAACAACTACATTTTTGCCATGAACGGCCAGACCGGCAAGTTTGTGGGCAATCTGCCGGTGGATAAGGCCGCCGCCCGCAAGTGGACGCTGGGACTTACGGCAGCTGTTGGTGCTGCATCCTATGCGGTGATGTGGCTGCTGTGGCTGGCCGGGATTCTGTAAAGGAGGGACGGAAGATGAAAAACACTGCTACCCGACTGCGCTCCCTCTGTGCTGCGCTGGCCGTACTGGTGCTTTTGCTGGCGCTGGCTGTACCGGCCTTTGCCGCAGACGGCTTTGCCGACCTGTACTACCGCGTGAACGACAGCGCAGAAGTCCTGACCGAGGACGAGGACAGCGAGCTGGAAACTTCGCTGGAGGAACTGAGCGTCCGCCAGAGCTTTGATGTGATCATTGCTACCATCGACTCGCTGGAAAACGAGGGCTGCACCAGCATGGAAGAATACGCCGATGACCTGTACGATTACTGCCAGTTCGGCTACGGTGAAAACCGGGACGGCGTGCTGCTGGTGGTGAGCATAGGCGACCGCAAATGGCATATCTCCACCTGCGGCTACGGCATTACCGCCTTTACGGATGCCGGCATCCAGTACCTTGGCGAGCAGATGACCCCCGATATGGCAGACGGCGATTACGCCGCCGCCTTCCGCACCTTTATCCAGTGGACGGATGCGTATGTTACCGCCGCCCGCGAAGGTCACCCCTACGATGTGGACAACATGCCCAAGGAGCCGTTCTCGATCGTGTATCTGGGCGTGGCGCTGGTCATTGGCCTAATCACGGCACTGATCGTGACCGGCGTGATGAGGAGCCGACTCAAGAGCGTGGCACCGCAGCGGGACGCAACCAGCTATGTGCGGCAGGGCAGCATGAAGCTGACCAACCAACGGGATCTGTACCTGTACCGTGAAGTCCACCGCACCGAGCGGCCGAAGGAGACTGACTCCGACAGTTCCGGCGGCAGCTCCACTCACACCTCCTCCAGCGGCTCCACCCACGGCGGCGGAGGCGGTTCGTTCTGAAAACGTTCCCCGCAAGATAAAATCTCAAAAAACGATCCGCAGCAGCCGGTCGCACCCGCGTCTCGGCAACCGCTGCGGATCGTTTTTTACTTTTCTGCTGCCCGACACAAACAACTGATTTTTTCTGCGCCTTTGGGGCTATACTTCCAGTGCAGACGATTTTATATGCAGCAAGGAGCAGACACATGGGCATTTGGGAAAATCTGGGCATGGGCGGTTACCGGGGCTTTTCGCGCCCGGCAGCGCGGCTGTTGCAGCAGGCGGTGCAGCTGGCGGGAGATCTGGGCTGTGAACAGGCGGATACCAGCCATCTTTTGCTGGCAATGCTGCGGCAGCAGGGCGCTGCAGCGCAGTTCCTCACCCGGAAAAACATCACCGAGCCGGAGGTGCGCCGCCAGCTGGCGCAGCGGCGCAGCGCCCCGGCACAGCGGCTGGAACGGCAGGCCATGGCACCGGACCTGCGCCGCACCATGGACTATGCGCTCATTGGGGCGCAGAATGCCCATGTCAGCCGGGCAGAGCCGGAGCATTTGCTCTGTGCCATGCTGGAAGATGACGGCTGCGCCGCTGGGCTGCTGCTGGCGGAGATGGGGCTTTCGCTCACCGAGGCGGTGCGGGAGTGCCGCCAGCTGAGCGGACAGTTCGTGCTGCCCGCCCAGCCCCGGGTGTCGGCCAGCATCCCCCGGGGCAGCCGCGCCAGCGATAAATACTGCCGCGATTTGACCCGCCGCGCCGCCGAAGGGGAGCTGGACCCGGTGTTCTGCCGGGAAGCGGAGCTGGACCGCATGGTGGAAATCTTATGCCGCCGCCAGAAAAACGACCCCTGTCTGATCGGCGAGCCGGGCGTGGGCAAAACGGCGCTGGCCGAAGGTCTGGCGCTGCGCATTGCCGCCGGGCAGGTGCCCAGAGCGCTGCAAGGGCGGCGGCTGCTGGCGCTGGATATGGCCAGCTTGGTGGCGGGCACCAAGTACCGGGGAGATTTTGAGGAGCGGCTGAAAAACCTGCTGGAAGAGCTGGTGCGGGACGGCACCGCCATCCTGTTTATCGACGAGTTCCACACCATCGTGGGTGCCGGTGCCGCCGAGGGCGCCATCGACGCCGCCAGCATCCTGAAACCGGTGCTTGCCCGAGGCGAATTGCAGCTCATCGGCGCCACCACCAATCAGGAGTTCCGCACCCATATCCAGAAGGACGCCGCACTGGAACGCCGCTTTGGCCGGGTACAGGTGGAGGAACCCACCCCCGCACAGGCAGTGGAGATCCTCAACGGCCTTGCGCCCCGCTACGAGCGCTACCATAACGTGCGCCTGCCGCCCCAGACCTTGCAGGCGGCAGTGGAGCTTTCGGTGCGGTACCTGCCCGGGCGCTGCCTGCCGGATAAGGCCATCGACCTTGTGGACGAAGCCTGCGCGGCGGCGCGGATCCTTGCCGAAAAGGAGCAGCGCACCCAGCCGGTGCTCACCCCGGAGGATATTGCCCGGGTGGTGGCAGCCGCCAGCGGCGTGCCCGCCCAGCGGGTGGGCGAGCAGGAGCGGGAGCGTCTGGACAAGCTGGAAAGCCGTCTGAACGCGGAAATTGTTGGCCAGCAGCGAGCAGTGGCGGCCGTGGCTGGAGCCATCCGGCGCAGCCGCACCGGTTTGGGCGAGCCGGGGCGGCCCATCGGTGCCATGCTGTTTTTAGGCCCTACCGGCGTGGGCAAGACCGCACTGGCACGAGCGCTTGCGGTCAGCTGGTTCGGCAGCGAGAAGGCGCTGCTCAAGTTCGATATGTCGGAGTATCAGGAGCAGCACACCGCCGCCCGGCTGCTGGGTGCGCCGCCGGGCTACCTCGGCCATGACGAGGGCGGGCAGCTGACCGAGGCTGTGCGCCGCCGCCCGTACAGCGTGGTGCTGTTTGACGAGATCGAAAAGGCGCACCCGGACATCCAGAATATCCTGTTGCAGATTTTGGAGGACGGTCAGCTGACTGATGCCATGGGCCGCAAGGCAGATTTCCGTAACACCATCGTGCTGCTTACCTCCAACCTGGGCGCACGATTTCTGGCGGGGCAGAACGCGCCGCTGGGCTTTGCCGCCGGGGCAGAAGCGGTGTTTGAAAAGCAGTCCGCACAGGCTGTGGAGGAAGCTAAAAAGTGGTTCCGGCCGGAGCTGCTGGGGCGGCTGGACGAAGTGATCGTGTTCCGCCCGCTGGCGGAAGAAAACCTTTGCGCCATTGCAGAAAAAATGCTCTGTCAGCTGGAACAGCGCGCCGCCCGCAGCGGCTACCGGCTGCGCCACACCCCGCAGGTGGGGGCGGCACTGGCTGCCCGGGCGCAATCGGCCTACGGTGCGCGGGAGCTGCGCCGTCAAGTGGACAGGGCGGTGGAGCAGGCGCTTGCAAACCGCATTGCCGCCGGAACGGCCTGCGTAGGGCAGCACTGGACGGCAGACTGCGCCGCCGATGGCAGCATCGTTTTGCGGGAGGATGAAACCATAACTCTATAAGAAAATAGCAAAATAGCGTTTTTGCTTGCAACCGGCGCGGTTTTCGACTATTATAGAGGAAATAGAGTTACAACAGGGAGGACCCCGATGCACACGCTGTTTCTTCTGAACCCCGCAGCCGGAAAGGCCGACTGTACCCGCACCCTGCCGCAGCAGATCGCGGCTGCTGCTGCCGGTGCCGGGCTTGCCCCGGAGGACTACACCATCCGCGTCACCACCCACGCAGGCCATGCCCGGGAGCTGTCCCGCACTGCTGCCGCTGCCGCCCAGAAGGCCGGGGTGGAGTTGCGCATTTTTACCGCCGGCGGTGACGGCACCTTCAACGAGGCACTCACCGGTGCCCACGGCTTTGATAAGACCGCCGTGGGCTGCCTGCCCTATGGCAGCGGCAACGACTTTCTACGCACCTACGGTACAAAGGAGGAGTTTCTGGATCTGAACGCTCAGCTGGCCGGCGGGGCAGTGCCCATCGACCTGATGCGCACCAGTCTGGGGCTTTCTGCCACCATCTGTGCCGCCGGTCTGGACGCACAGGTGGCCTACGGCATCCCCAAGTTCCGGCGCATCCCCCTGTGCGGCGGCGAGGCAGCCTATGCGCTGTCCATAGTTCAGCAGTTGTGCGGGCATATCGGCCGCAGGGTGGAGTACGTCATTGACGGCGAGGTGCTGACCGTGGACTGTCTGATGTGCGCAGTGTGCAACGGCCGCGCCTACGGCGGCGGTTTTATGGCCGGGCCGGAGGCACAGCCGGATGACGGCTGGCTGGATGTATTCATCGTGCGCAAGGTTAGCCGCAGGGTCATTGCAAAGCTGCTGATGCTGTACAAAAACGGCCAGCACTTTCAAAACGGCCAGCTGACCGAGGCTGCAAAGCCCTACTTTATCTACCGCCGCGCAAAATCGGTTAGTCTGCGGGCAGCAGATGGCCGTGGGCCCATCATTGCCACCGTGGACGGCGAGTGCGCCCCCTGCAAGCAGGTGTCGGTACAGGTGCAGCCGCTGGCAGGCCGCGTGCTGCTGCCGCTGCCTGCCTACCAGCGCTTTACCGCCAAAAAGGCAGGCGTGAAGTAAAAAACCATCAGAACCAAACAAGGCCGCTGCACGTTGTTCCGTGCAGCGGCCTTGCGGTTTGTTTGTTAGGTGGTAGCTTTGGCATGGCGCTGCCGTACCCGGTGCTCCAGCGTCTTGTAAAAGCTGCTCAGGCAGAGCGTGAGCAGATATACGGTCAGGGTCCAGACCACAGGCTGCACCGTGAGGTTAAGCTTGTCCGCTGTCCACTCCATATACCGGATCAGCACCTGATGGATCAGAAAACCGTAAGGAGACAGCCCCGCCAGCCACAAAAACGGCTTTGCGGAAAGCAGCCGGGAAATGATTCCCTTGCCCACGGCAAGCAGCCAGACCAGCAGCACCGCAGAGGGGGTGAACAGCACATTGTACCGGAAGGCCACCGCGCCCAGAACGCCCACCTGCCTGGCGGCGATAAACAGGCAGCCGCCCGCAAGCAGCACAGCAGCAAGCTCCAGCAGGGAGAAAGCACCGCCCGGCAGGCCGCTCTCCTGTTTGCGGCTGTGGTAAAGGCAGCCCATGCAGCAGCTGATGGTAAAATCTCCCGCCCGGAACACAGGGCACAGATAGGTCAGGTAAAAGGCGGCCTTTCCGCTGAGCCCGACTTTCCAGACCGCAAGGGAGAAAAGACACTGCACGCAGAAGATCACGACGGCAATGCAGCGCAGCCTGCGGGCATCGGCCTTTTTCAGCACGACGAGAAGCGGGGGGAAGATGGCATACAGAAAAGCCTGTACCGAAAGATACCACGCCACTCCGTTCAGGCAGAACCAGAAACGGCTGGACGGGATCCATGTTTGCAGCAGGAAAATGCTCACCACAAGCTGCGCCGCACAGGAGAGCACCCCGCGGGCAGAGGGCTGCGCCAGAAGCCCCTTCAGCACAAATAACAACGCGGCAGCCATCATTATAAGGTGCAGCGGGTACAGCTTTCGTATTTTTTTAAGGGAGAGAGCTATGGCAGACCGCAGTCCCGGTGCTGTGCGCGGGCGGTCGTAATAGTTGCAGGTCATCAGAAAACCGGACAGCGCCACGAATACCGTGATCGCCCACGGCCCCAGCCACGGTGCCCCGCAATGGGAGAGGACTACGCTCAGAAATGCGACTGCACGCAGTCCCTGTAAAGATGAGATCAGCTTTTTGTCTGTCAAAGTATCCTCCGTTCTGCCGCAAAGCGCGTCAGCTGTGTTTTTGTAATGCGTTATAAGTATAAAAAAGGCGGCGCGTCCTGTCAAGAACACACCGCTTTTTTGCGTAGCAGGGTGCGATTTTTGAGCGTCATAAATTCTTAACAAAGAAAAATTGCAAAACCCCTTGATTTTTCAGAGCAAGATGAGTACAATACACTTAGCACTCAGAGAAAAGGAGTGCTAAACCACTGCGGAGCACACACGAAGCCCCCGCAGGACGTAACAAAGTTTCAAATAAATTTAATATAATTGGAGGGCAAGAATTATGAAGATCATTCCTCTTGCAGACCGTGTTGTCATTAAGACTGTTGAGGTTGAGGAGACCACCAAGGGTGGCTTGATCCTGACCGGCAGCGCAAAAGAGAAGCCGCAGGTGGCACAGGTCATTGCAGTTGGCCCCGGCGGTGTCGTGGACGGTAAGGAAGTCAAGATGACCGTCAAGGTCGGCGACAAGGTCCTCACCAGCAAGTACTCCGGCACCGAAGTCAAGGTGGACGGCGAAGAGTGCACCATCGTGCGCCAGAGCGATATTCTGGCTGTTGTGGAAGACTGAAACTGAATTTTCCCTTTTCAATTAGGCTTGTATTATAAAGGAGCGATTGTATTATGGCAAAGCAGATCAAGCAGGGCGAGGACGCCCGCAAGGCACTGTGTGCCGGTATTGATACTCTGGCTAACACCGTTAAGATCACCCTCGGCCCCAAGGGCCGCAACGTGGTGCTGGGCAAAAAGTTCGGCGCACCGGTCATCACCAACGATGGCGTGACCATCGCAAAGGAGATCGAGCTGAAGGACGAGTTCGAAAACATGGGCGCACAGTTGGTGCGTGAGGTCGCAACCAAGACCAACGATGCCGCAGGCGATGGCACCACTACTGCTACCGTGCTGGCACAGGCCATGGTCAACGAGGGCATGAAGAATGTTACCGCCGGTGCAAATCCCATGGATATCCGCCGCGGCATGAGCAAGGCTGTTACCACCGCTGTGGAAACCATCAAGGCTCACAGCCAGAAGGTGAAGGACAGCAACGATATCGCCCGCGTCGGCACCATCTCTGCCGGCGACCCCGAGATCGGCCGTCTGATCGCCGAGGCTATGGAGAAAGTTACCTCTGACGGCGTTATCACCATCGAGGAGAACAAGACCACTGCCGAGACCTACAACGAGATCGTGGAAGGTATGCAGTTTGACCGCGGCTACCTGACCCCCTATATGGTCACCGATACCGACAAGATGGTGGCCGATCTGGACAACGCTGCTATCCTGATCACCGATAAGAAGATCAGCGTCATTCAGGATCTGGTTCCCCTGCTGGAGCAGGTGATGCAGAACGGCATGAAGTTGCTGATCGTGGCTGAGGATATCGAGGGTGAGGCGCTGTCCACCCTGATCGTCAACCGTCTGCGCGGCACCCTGAATGTCGTAGCTGTCAAGGCTCCCGGCTTTGGCGACCGCCGCAAGGAGATGCTGCAGGATATTGCTACCCTGACCGGCGGCACCGTGATCTCCTCTGATCTGGGCTACGAGCTGAAGGACGCTACCGTCCAGCTGCTGGGTCATGCCCGTCAGGTCAAAGTGACCAAGGAGAACACCACCATCGTGGGCGGCGCAGGCGACAAGGACGCCATTGCAGCCCGTATTGCCCAGATCCGCAGCCAGATCGAGGCCGCTACCAGCGACTTTGACCGCGAGAAGCTGCAGGAGCGTCTGGCTAAGCTGGCCGGCGGTGTGGCTGTCATCAAGGTCGGTGCTGCTACCGAAGTCGAGATGAAGGACAAAAAGCTGCGCATCGAGGATGCTCTGAACGCTACCAAGGCAGCTGTGCAGGAGGGTGTTGTGGCCGGCGGTGGTACCGCTCCCATCAATGCCATCCCCGCTGTGCGCGCCCTGTGCGATACGCTGGAGGGCGACGAGCGCACCGGTGCTAAGATCGTGCTGAAGGCTCTGGAGGCTCCTCTGCGCCAGATCGCCAAGAACGCCGGTCTGGAGGGCAGCGTCATCATCGACAAGATCATCTCTGCTAACAAGCCCAACTACGGCTTCGATGCCCAGAACGAGGTCTTTGTCGAGGATATGATCGCCGCAGGCATCGTGGACCCGACCAAGGTTACCCGTTCCGCTCTGGAGAATGCAGCTTCCGTCGCTGAGATGGTGCTGACCACCGAGAGCCTCGTGGCTGACCTGCCGGAACCCCCGGCT
>OGDH01000134.1_pt1 | contig 15852 bp, 14 predicted proteins | sample 1570381 | NCBI WGS metagenome assembly OGDH01 (sample SAMEA2582177, study PRJEB24529) | metagenome | reverse complement strand
CCCGACAAGCACGCTCCAACAAGAAGCTGTCTCAAAGGGGCACAACATTTTCAAGAATTGAAAATTTGTGCCCACGGGACGATTCTTGACCTCACCGTCAGAATTATCCGTCTTGCGCCCGTAGTCATTTTGTGATACAATGATTCTGACAGGAGGTGTCCCGTATGATGCAGACATTCGTTCGCCCTTCCCGGGATCTGCGCAACCATTACGCCGAAATTTCGGAGATGCTCAAAGACCATGACCATGTGATCATCACGAATCATGGCCGTGGAGAATCCGTACTCATCAACATTGAGGACTACGCCAAGTACGAAGAGTTTTTGCACCAGCGGTATGTTGCCGAGGCACTTGCCAAGGCAAAACAGCAGGCGGCTGACCCCGACACGCAGTGGGCAGACCACGAAAGCGTATGGGAGACGCTGAGCAAGCAGTATGACGTATAAAATTAAATATCTGCCTCTTGCTGTGCAGGATTTGAATGAGATTGCCCGGTATCTGTCTGGCTTTTATCCTAAAACGGCCAGCCGTGTACTGAAAGAACTTCGGGAGAAGATCACAAAATTGGGCGATACCCCGAAAATGTGCGAGGTCTACCGCCCTGACCCTGCTTACCGTAGAATGGTCGTAGACCAATATTTGGTGTTTTACCGAGTCAACGATGAAATAAAGACTGTGGAAGTCCACCGTGTGTTGCGCGGTGCTTGGGAATCTGCCGCAGTATCTGGAATAAATTCAGGTTCGACTGCTGTGGACGGTACAGAAAACCCCCGACAGACTATCACCATCACGGTGGCAGTCTGCCGGGGGTTTTATAATGTTATGCTGTCAGCGATTTTCCTGCCTTACACCTCGTGCTCGGCCCAGTCCTGACTGCGGCCCACGGCCTTGTGCCAGCCCCTGACCAGCTTTTCCCGCTGGGCAGCGTCCATTTTGGGCTCAAACAGCTGGTTGCAGCTCCACAGATGGCTGATCTCCTCCCGGCTCTTCCACACGCCGGTGGCAAGGCCGGCCAGATACGCCGCGCCAAGGGCGGTAGTCTCCCGGATGGCCGGGCGCAGCACCTCCTTGTTCAGGATGTCGGACTGGAACTGCATCAGGAAGTGGTCGCGGCTGGCACCGCCGTCCACCTTCAGGGTGCTGATGGTAATGTCGGTGTCCTTCTCCATGGCCCACATCAGGTCGGCGCTCTGGTAGGCGATGGATTCCTCGGCTGCGCGGATGATGTGGTTCTGGGTGGTGCCGCGGGTGATGCCCAGAATGGCACCCCGAGCGTACATATCCCAGTAAGGTGCGCCCAGACCGGTAAAGGCGGGCACGATGTACACGCCGCCGTTGTCCGGCACCTTCTGGGCGTAGTACTCGGAATCGCAGCTGTCCTGGATCAGGTGCATCCCGTCCCGGATCCACTGGATGACCGCGCCGCCCACAAAGACGGAGCCTTCCAGCGCATACTCCACCTCGCCGTCAAGGCTGATAGCAATGGTGGTGACCAGACCGTTCTTGCTCTGGTAGATCTTGTTGCCGGTGTTCATCAACAGGAAACAGCCGGTGCCGTAGGTATTTTTCACGTCGCCGGGCTTAAAGCAGCCCTGCCCGAACAGCGCGGCCTGCTGGTCGCCCGCAATACCGGCCACCGGCACGTCCACGCCCTGAATGTTGGTGTAGCCGTACACCTCGCTGGAGTCCTTCACGCTGGGCAGGATGCTGCGGGGAATGTCCAGCGCCTTGAGCAGGGTGTCGTCCCAGTCCAGCGTGCGGATGTTGTACAGCATGGTGCGGCTGGCGTTGGTGCGGTCGGTAACGTGCACCTTGCCGCCGGTCAGCTTCCAGACCAGCCAAGTGTCCACCGTGCCGAACAAAAGCTCCCCGGCCTCGGCCTTTTCCCGCGCACCGGGAACGTTGTCCAAGATCCACTTGATCTTGGTGGCGGAGAAATAGGCGTCCGGCACAAGGCCGGTGTTTTCCCGGATATAGTCTGCCATGCCGGGGGTCCTGAGCAGCTCGTCCACAAGGGGCGCGGTGCGGCGGCACTGCCAGACAATGGCGTTATACACCGGGCGTCCGGTGTTTTTATCCCACAGGATGGTGGTCTCGCGCTGGTTGGTGATGCCAATGCCCGCAATGTCTCTGGGGTCCACGCCGCTCTGGGCGATGACCTCGTTCATCACGCCGTACTGGCTGGACCAGATCTCCATAGGGTTGTGCTCCACCCAGCCCTGATGGGGGTAGATCTGCTCAAATTCCCGCTGCTGCACGCAGACAATGTTCTGCTCGTTGTCAAACAGGATCGCCCGGCTGCTGGTAGTGCCCTGATCCAGTGAGAGGATATATTTGGTCTGGCTCATGATCTTCTCTCCTTGCTCTGAAGCTTGAGCGCAAAACAAAAAAGAGCGCACCAAACAAAGCTATCTGCTCTGTCTGTCGCTCTCCTGCTCTGCGCAAACATATTCTGTGCTTATTGTACACGCTCCGCAGGCAAAATACAAGCTTCTGCGCGATTTTTGGAGGTTCTGCACAAGGGGGGCGCGCTGCCGTTGAACACTCTGCCGAAAGGGTGCGTGGTGCAGCCGCCGGGGATGTAAAAAGCTTGCAAATTTGCGAAAAAGACGTGACGAAACGGCGCGGATGTGGTATCGTTAAGGGGTAGAGTTTTTGTTCGGAAAGGATTTCTTTGCTATGACCCGGATCGCTTTCTGTGATGACGATGCCGCGCTGCTGCATCAGATGCAGGATTTTCTGGAGCAGTACCGCACCCTGCGGGGGGTGCAGCTGGAGCTGGCCCCCTATACAAAGCCCATGGAGCTTCTGGCGGATATCGAGGCCGGGGTGCGCTTTGATGTGCTGTTTTTGGATGTGCTCATGCCCGGCATCAACGGCATCAATGCCGCCCGGGAGATCCGCCGGTACGACACGGCGGTGCAGATCATCTTTGTGACTTCTTCTTCGGAATTTGCCGTACAGTCCTATGTGGTAGGCGCATACTACTACCAGCTCAAGCCCATCTGGAAGGACAGCTTTTTCCGCCTTACCGATGCCGTGCTGGCCGAGTGCCGCAAGCGCACCCAGCACAGCCTGATCCTGCGCTGCAAAAGCGGCGTGACCCGCATTACGCTGGACAGTCTGGAATACTGCGAGGTGCAGGGGCGCACGCTGGTGTTCCATCTGCTGGACGGCACTGTCATCGAGAGCAGCGGCAGTATGGACGAGCTGGCCCGGCAGCTGGCAGATTACCCGGGCTTCCTGCGCCCGCACCGCTCCTATCTGGTAAACATGGAGTATATCCATAACATTACCGCCAAGAGCATCACCATGGAAAGCCTTGCCGAGGTGCCGCTGCCCCACGGGCGCTTTACCGCCGTGCGGGACCAGTATCTGGAGTACGCCTTTGCGGGAAAGAAGGTCGTCCTGTGACCGCCCCGGGCATTCTGCCGGAAGTGCTGGACGGCGCAGCGGTAGGCATCTTCGGTATTTTGCTCAGTGCGGCGTTCTGCCCCATCCGCTGGACGGACAAAAAACGCTGGGCGCTGGCGGGCTGTACCGCCGGGCTGCTGGCGCTGCAGGGGATGCTCTACTTTGGTTTCAGCCCCACGGCTGCCCAGTATCTTTACCCGCTTATCACCCACCTGCCGCTGTATGTCGTGCTGGTGCTGTTCAGCGGGCAGAAGGTCTGGCCGCTGGTGGCGGTGCTCACGGCCTACCTGTGCTGTCAGGTGCGGCGCTGGGCGGCGTTGGCGGTGGCGCTGTTCTTCCCGCAGCATCCGCTGGTGCAGCCGGTGGCAGAGCTGCTGTTCACCCTGCCGCTGCTGCTGCTGTTCATCCGGTTCCTTGCGCCCTCCATGCGGCAGCTTTCCCACTACCCGGCCTCGGTGCAGTGCCAGTTCGGCATCGTGCCGCTGGTGAGCTATCTTTTTGACTACATCACCCACGTCTACACCAACCTTTTATCCGAGGCGAACCCTGCGGCGGTGGAGTTCATGTTCTTTGTGTGCTGCGCGGCCTTTCTGTGCTCCATTTTGCGCGCCTCCCGGGTGGAGCGGCAGCGCATCCAGATGGAACAGCTGCAGACCAGCCTGAACCTGCAAGTCACGCAGGCCATGCGCGAGATCGAAGCGCTGCGCCTTTCCCAGCAGCGCGCCAGCACCTACCGCCACGACCTGCGCCACCACATGCAGTTTTTGGCGGGCTGCATCGAGAATGGCCGCACCGAGCAGGCGCTGGGCTACATCCGCAGCGTGTGCAGCGAGATCGAAGCCGGCAAGGTGACCGTCTACTGCGAGAACGAGGCAGCAAACCTGATCTTTTCTGCCTTTGCCGACCGCGCCGCCAAGGCCGGGGTGCAGTTCACGGTGCAGGCGGGCATCTCGCAGGCGCTGCCGGTCTCGGAGAGCGACCTTTGCGTGCTGCTCTCTAACGCGCTGGAAAACGCCCTGCATGCCGCCGTGCGCTGCCGCGAGGCAGAGCAGGGGGCTTTTATCGAGACCATCGGGCACGAAAAAGGGAAAAAGCTGTTTTTGCAGATCACCAACAGCTGTCTGCCGGACGTGCAGTTCCGGGAGGGCGTCCCGGTCACTGACCGCACCGGTCACGGGCTTGGGGTGCGCAGCATCTGCGCCATCTCAGAGCGATACGGCGGCCTGACCAGCTTTGCCGCCAAGGACGGGCAGTTTACCCTGCGGGTAATGTTATAAAAATAATAGTAAGGCGGGAAGGTCCACGGACCTTCCCGCCTTACTGTTATATTATTATAATTGCTGCTTTGCCAGCACGTCAGAGGTAGGGGTCTGGAACACCGGGATGTCGGCATAGGGGTCGGTAGCGGTGTCGGCGGGCAGGCTCTTCATATACTCGTCCATGGCCACGGCCACCTTCTTGGCAACAGCCACAGCCTCCACCACGGTGCGTGCGCCCATGACGGCGTCGCCGCCGGCAAATACGCCCTCGCGGGTGGTGCGGCCGTCCTCGCTGACGCTCAGCAGACCCTTCTGATTGGTCTCGATACCGGTCGTGGTCTTGACGAGATTGCTCTCAGAGCCCTGACTGACCGACACGATGACGCCGGTGTGGGGGTAAAAAGTCTCGCTGCCCTCTACCTGCGTAAACTTGCCGTCCTCGCCCTTGACGGTATCGCGGCAGATCAGGCCGTTTTCCCGGATCTCCACCGGTGCCTTGCAGAAACGGAAGCCCACGCCTTCCAGCTTGGCGTAGCTCACCTCGTACTCGGAAGCACTGATGCAGCTCTCGTCCCGGCGGGCGTAGCAGGTAACGTGGCGGGCACCGTTGCGGATGGCGGTGCGGGCGCAGTCCATAGCGGAGTTGCCCACGCCGATGACAGCCACGTCATCGCCCAGACGGAAAGCCTTGGAGTTGGCCAGATAGTCGATGCCAAAGGCTACGTTGCCAAGGCTTTCGCCCTTGATGTGCATGGCGTTGGCCTTCCACAGACCGGCGCCGATGAACACGCTCTTGTAGCCGTCGCGGAACAAATCGTCGATGGTGATGGTCTTGCCGATGGTGGTATTGGGGCGCACCTTGATGCCCTTCAGCTCCAGATGACGATACTGGAAATCGTCCAGCACACTGTCCGGCAGGCGGTAGTTGGGGATACCGTAGCGCATCACGCCGCCGATCTTATCCCGGGCGTCAAAGATGGTCACGTCGTAGCCCCAGCGTGCCAGCAGCACCGCGATGGTCAGGCCTGCCGGGCCGGAGCCCACCACAGCGGCCTTCATGCCGTTTTTCGGGGCAGGGCCTGCGGTCATCTTGTTGGCATAGGTGGTGGAGATATAGTCCTCGATGATGGAAAAGTGCACCGGGTCGTGGCTGGGCATCCGGTTGCGGATGCAGTGGCCCTCGCACTGCTTTTCGTGGTTGCACACCAGACTGCACACGGTGGTCAGAGGGTTGTTTTCAAACAGCATCCGGCCTGCATCGTCCATCTGGTTTGCCTTGAGCAGACGGATGACCTCCGGGATATTGGTGTGGATGGGGCAGCCCTCCTGACACATCGGCTTTTTGCAGCCGAGGCAGCGGTTGGCTTCGTCCAGAACATGAAGTGCCATGGGTTCCTCCTTGTGTTTCCCCTGCGGGGACAGTCGTTTTTTACAGGTTCGTTGTATCCAACATTGCATTACTTTAATCATACACCCGAACTGCGCCGGATACAAGAGGGCACAATATAAAATTTTTCGTGTCATTTTTTGTCAATTCGTCAAAAAGATAATTTTTTGACGATATATCCCGCCCATCGGCTCCGGTTTAGCCCGGCACAGCGCACCAAGGTCGCTGGCCCTGCTCTGGGCAGCAGCCATTTGGGCGCAGGTCTCGTTTTCCCGTGCCAGCCGCGCCAGCGAGTGAGACAGCGGCAGCGCCGTCTCCCCGGGCAGGGACAGCGCTTCCTTGCGTGCGCCCAGCAGGTGCAGGTAGGGCGGTAGCGCCGGGGTCTGGGCGGTGTAGCCCAGCGCCGCATCCATTGCCAACCGCCGCATCCGCGCCCGGGGGTAACGCACGGTGGTCAGGGCGTCCAGCAGGGCGGGCAGGCTTGCGGTCTCCCGCACAGCATTTTCCAGCCGGTGCTCCAACCCCTCGGATACCCCGCGCACTGCGGCAAAGGGCGCTTGTTCTGCGCAGGCTGCCCGCAGCAGCGCCAGCTCGCAGTGCCCCATGACCGCAAAATCCGTATACTTTTCGTCATATTCTGCTTGCTTATACAGTTTCAGCGCCTTTTCCGGCACATAGGGAGCCAGTGCCGCCGCGCCGTCCTCCGCCCAGAGCGCCCGCAGGGCGCTGGCGCTGGCAAAGGCTGCATGAGCACTTTCGGTCAGTGCCTGCCCGTGGTCTGCTCCCTGCCGGGGCAGGGCGATGGGCTGCATTTCTACATTCTGTTCTATGATGGCTTTACAATACTCTACGGCAAGATTATTGTTGGGCTTGTCCAGCAGTGCGGCGATGTCCGACCCCGGGCACAGCGCCTGCACCGCCGCCTGCCGGGCGGCGGCAAAGCTGCGTGCCCCGGCGGCAAGCTGCTGTCTGAGCGCGGTGCGGTAGTCCTCGCTGCACAGCACCCGGGCAGCTTTTTGCAGCAGGGCGGTGTCCGGGGTCTCTGCCCCAAAGACCAGCGCATCGCACCCGGCAGCAGCCAGAATGCGCACCCCCGCCCGGGCAAAAGCCTCGGCACCGGCGCAGGCGCAGGGCGCGGGCAGGGCAAACACAAGGTCTGCCCCGCAGGCCAGCGCCGCCTGCACCCGCACCGCCTCCGGCAGCAGCGGCAGCGCGCCCCGCTGGGTAAGCCCGCAGCTCATGGCCACGGCCACCCGCTGCGCCCCCAGCGCCCGCGCCTGCGCCAGCTGCCATGCGTGGCCGTTGTGGAAGGGGTCGTACTCCGCAATGATGCCTGCAAACTTCATGGAACTGCTCCTTTTCGCCAAAAGATTGTTAAAATTATATCGGATATACAGAAAAATCCTGCCGCTTCCGGGATTTGTGGGCAGGATGTACAAAAACCTTGTACACAAGTTTTACCGCTTTGCCCGGGTTGCGCCTTGAAAAGCCGCCACGCCTATTATATAATAAACATAGGAATCTGTAAAATTCTGTCCGCAGGTTTTTAGGCTGCGGACGGTACAAAAATTTTCAGGAGGCAACACAGATGAAGATTCTGGTTATTAACTGCGGTTCTTCTTCCCTGAAGTATCAGCTGATCGATATGGACGGCGAAAAGGTGCTGTGCAAAGGCCTGTGCGAGCGCATTGGCATGGAGAGCAGCATGATCACTCACGAGGCCAACGGCACCAAGGCTACCACCCCGGCAATCTTCCCCACCCACACCGAGGCTTTTGCCGAGGTCGTGAAGAAGATGACCACCGGTGCAGGCAAGTGCATCAATGACGTGAGTGAGATCGACGCCATCGGTCACCGCGTCGTGCATGGCGGCGAGAAGTTCAAGAGCAGTTGCCTGATCACCGATGAGGTCATCAACACCCTGCGTGAGCTGAGCCCGCTGGCTCCTCTGCACAACCCCGCCGGTATTCTGGGTATCGAGGCCGCCCGCAAGGTGTTCGGCAACATTCCCATGGTGGCTGTGTTCGACACCGCCTTCCACAGCACCATGCCGCCGAAGGCTTATATGTACGCCATCCCCTACGAGTACTACGAGAAGTACGGCGTGCGCCGCTACGGCTTCCACGGCACCAGCCACAAGTACGTTGCCCACAAGGCAGCCGAGTATCTGGAAGAGCCCATTGAGCGCCTGAAGCTGATCACCTGCCATCTGGGCAACGGTTCCTCCATTGCCGCAGTCGATCAGGGCAAGGTCGTGGACACCTCCATGGGCATGACCCCGCTGGCCGGCCTGATGATGGGCACCCGCTGCGGCGACCTGGACCCCTCTGTGGTCAACTACCTGAAGTACACCCTGAACATCACCGGCCACGAGCTGGACGAGATCCTGAACAAGAAGTCCGGTCTGCTGGGCATCTCCGGTGTTTCCAGCGATAAGCGCGACGTGGAAGAGGCTGCCGAGGCCGGCAACAAGCGCGCACAGCTGGCTTCCGATATGCTGAACTATCAGATCAAAAAGATTATCGGCAGCTACATTGCAGCTATGGGCGGCGTGGATGCCATCGTCTTTACCGGCGGCATCGGCGAGCACGATGCCATTGCCCGTGCAAAGATTTGCCACCACATGGATTGGCTGGGCATCCGCATCGACACCGAGAAGAACAAGCACCCTGTTGGCGATGTGTGCGAGATCACCGCTTGGGGTGCAAAGGTGCGCACGCTGGTCATTGCTACCGACGAGGAGCTGATGATCGCCCGCGACACCAAGGAAGTCATCGAGAAGTAAGCTTTTCCCAAAGGGCTTTGCAGGGGCTGCTGCACAGGATGTGCAGCAGCCCCTTTTCTCTCCTTCCGGCGGTGATTTTACCCAAATATATGCTGTCGGTTTGTGCCATGTGTACAAATAAAAGGGCGAACGGTTGTTTTTTGGTTGACAAATCTCAAAAATAACGGTACAATAGGAAAGTCCTCAATCCGAGGGCGTTTATCTATTCAAGCCCCTGGTAAGCTTACTGATCAGCGCGATGGTCCCAAAACCAAAGGTATGGTTACAATCCTTCCGTGGGCAAGAACTAACTAAAGAGGAGATACTACTATGTTTGAAGACAAGACTCTGGTCTGCAAGGACTGCGGTAAGGAATTTGTTTGGACTGCCGGCGAGCAGGAGTTCTACGCTTCTCGCGGCTTCGAGAACCAGCCCCAGCGCTGCAAGCCCTGCCGTGACGCCCGCAAGAACGGCGGCGCACGCAGCAACAGCGGTGAGCGTCAGATGTTCGACGCTGTCTGCGCAGCTTGCGGCAAGACCTGCAAGGTTCCCTTCCAGCCCCGTGAGGACCGTCCGGTCTACTGCTCTGACTGCTTCGCTCGCATGAAGCAGAACTAAGCGCTGATTTTCATTTAAATCGGTAACAAAGCCCCCCGCTGCCAGTCGGCAGCGGGGGGCTTTTTGCGTAAACGGTTCTTGTGCGCCGGTCACAGGCTGCAAATGGCCTCGTAGGTGCGGGCGCAGTTCTGGGTATCCCGCAGCGGGAAAAAGGCTGCCGTCCGGGTTTTGTATTCCGGCGGCATCTGCATCCCGTTCTGCAAGGCCGTTTCCAGCGCCTGCAAAAGCGCTTCCTCGGTGGTGCACACCGGGCCAAAACCGTCCCTGCAGTAGTCAAAGTAGCCCTGCTTATAGTGATACTGCCGGAACTCCGTTTCATCGAACTGATAGTATAATTCCGGCTTTTCCAGATAGGCCACATCAAAAAAGACGCTGGAATAATCCGTGATCAGCAGGGCGCAGTCCAGCAAAAGCTGCTGCACGTCATACATGGCGCTATCTGCCAGCATCACCCGCTCTGACGGTGCATGGAACCGGCTCAGGTACTTCTGCATCTCAATATGCGGGTAAAAGACCAATGTATAGTCGTACTGCTCCAGCAGCGCATCAAGGCCGGCGCTGTTCAGCAGGCTGTCAAAGGCCTTGTAGTACGGCGTATCCAGAAAAGCTTCACCCTCCGGGTAGTGGGAACCGCGCCATGTGGGCATGAGCAGGATCATCTTTTTGCAGGGGGTCTGCCCAGCCTGCAAAAGGTGATCCCAGCGTGCCAGCCCCAGATAGCGCGGTACCTGCGGCGCAAAGCCGTAGGTATCCCGGATATACTCGTATTCCGGCTTTGCGCCGCAGACAAAAAGATCCAGATACAGATTTTTCCGGTGGAGCCATTGCATCTCGTCTTTAATGACACCATGCTGCAAGAACACCTGCCTGCCCCGGGCGCGGATGCCCTTTGCAGCAAGGTGATAGTGCACCATCAGGTCCGGTGCACAAGGCTGCACATGGGTGCCCACCAGATAGTCGGCGCAGTAGTACAGCAGATAATGCCGGAAGCTGCCCCGCTGCACCGCACCGCCCAGTGCGGCGATCTTTGCAGCGTCCGGGCTGTCGGCAGTGATGACATAATAGGTGCGCAGCTCCGGGTGCTGCGTGCGCAGATACCGGTAAAACCAGTAGCCGTTGTCCCGGGCATCGGTGCCGCGCTCGCCCACCAGCCAGATGCCCCGGTACGCCGGGCTGAAGGCGCGGCACACCGCACCCAGCAGCTTGCACAGCAGCATGGCCAGCAGCTCTTTCAGATAGCACAACGCCCGCAGAAATTTATGCCTCATCCGTGTTTTCCCCTTTCAGCTTTTCTGGTTTGTGCCGCAGAGCAGCAGCACCGCGCGGTACAGCCGCAGCTTGAGCAGCAGCAGCTTGACCCGGTCATTCCTGCTCTGCATGGCGTGCAGCGGGGTGCTGCGCACCGCTGTGCGCACCCGGGGCTTTTGCAGTGCACTGCGCAGCCATGCGGTCTGATCGGAAAGGGAAAGCGGGCTGCACCCAAGATTCTTGATTCCCATCATCAGGTCGCGGATGGTGCAGTAATTGGCCTTTGCGCGGTGCATGGGGCTGTCCAGCAAACCCCACGCGGCAACGGTGTCCCACACCGCATCGCTCAGGTAGAAGTTATCCTCCAGCCGCTCCGGGTGGTAGCGGTTGGACAGACTGCCCCGCCGGGCTATGATATAATGGTACAGCGGTTTTTCCAGCACCACCAGACAGCCGGGGTTCTGGCGATAGAATGATACAAAAAACATTCCGTCCTCTCCCAATTGATGGGGTGGAAAGCGCAGATGGTACTGTTCCAGAAACGCCCTGCGGAACATTTTTTTTGCAGCCAGATACGAGGATGCCATCTTGTCGAAATGCTCCTTAAAGGGCTCACCCCGATACACGCCGGAAAAGGTACAGTGGTCAGTCTCAGAGTGCAGCAGCTTTCCGTTTTCATCGCAGGTGTCGTAAAACATCCCAAACTGCACGCAGTCTGCATCCGCATCCCGGGCGGCACGGTACAGCACCTCTGCCGCATCCGGTTCCACCCAGTCGTCCGGGTCCAGAAAGAAGATATACTCTCCCCGGGCGGCATCCAGACCCGCGTTGCGGGCAGCGGCTACGCCGCCGTTGGGCTGGTCGATAAAGCGAAACCGCGCGTCCCCGGCAGCAGCCTGTGCGCACAGCGCGGCGCTGCCGTCCTTGGAGCCATCGTTGATGAGGATAGCCTCAAAGTCGGTGAGGGTCTGTGCCCGCAGTGAGCGCAGCGCCCGGGGCAGCAGGCGCTCCATATTATAAATGGGCACTATAAACGAGATACAGGGCATGATTCCAACTCCTTGAAATGATTATCCCGGCAGGCCAAGCCGCTGCAGCAGCGGCCGCAGATGCAGCCGACCGGCAAGACGGCAGAACAGATACGGCATTACCAGACTGGCTGCAAAGCAGGCAAGAACCGTCCCGCCCGCAGAGACGCCCAGCTTATCATACAGCACTAGTCCCGGCACTGCGCAGCAAAAGGGCTGATGATACAGATAGAACAGCATGGTGTTCTGCCCCAGCGGAACCAGCCGCCGCAGGGGCTTTTGCAGCAGCACACACGCTGCCCAGATGCCCACACAGAACCCGCTGACCTTAAAATAGTCCACCCATGTGCGCACAGCTTCTGCAAGCAGACCATCCGGCCAGACCATAGTAGGGAACAGCAGTCCCCACACCACCCACAGGCCGCACAATGCGCCAAAAAGCATCAGCGGCTTTGCGTGCTGTTCAGCCTTTTCACGCGGGAGTACGCAGCCCAGAAAGAAAAACGCACCCTGCTGAAAATAACTTTTTACCGCCCAAAACCAGTCGGTGAAAAGCAGCTGATAGCACACAGGCAGCGCCACCACCAGTGCCAGCTTTGCCGCCCGGGCTGCTGCCGGGGAGAGAGCTTTGTCCAGCAGCCATGCCGTGAGGACAAACCAGAACAAGGTTGGCAGATACCACAGATGAAAACCGTAGGGGTTCTCATTGCGCAGCATCAGCCAGAGATATTCCGCAGGCTGCCGCAGCTGGTACGCGCTGCTGGTCAGCAGCGTCCGCACCGGCGGCAGCCGGTTTGCCAGACAAAACAGCAGGTACAAAAAGGCCGAATACACGCCCCATGGCAGCAGCAGGCTGTGCGCCTTTTTGTACACGAACTGCCGGGCAGAAAGGCTGCGGTTCTTCTGTGCGGTCAGGGTGCAGCCCATACCGGAGAGCAGGAACAGCAGCGGGACATGGAACCGGTAGACGAAGGTATAAGAAAATGCACACCATGGATATACGGCGCGCATGGATATCCGAAAGGTGTGGCCGTAGATCACCAGCAGCAGGCCAATGGCCTTGGCAATGTCGATGTGATCCAGACGTTTGGCGGTTTGTGTCATCTCTGTCAACCCTCCTGCATCAGAATACGGATGCGGTCCCGCATCTCCTGCCGACTGTCCGGCATCCATACCTTGGGCTCCGGGGGCTTTTTGCGCTCCATGGCGTAGGCAAGCGGCACCAGACGCAGCGCCATCGCGCTCCAAAAATAAAAGGCGGTATTATCGGTCAGGTAGGTCACCGTCATATAGCCCAGTTCACACATATATAAAAGCGCCGTCTGCTGGTCTGCATAGCGCTGCCAGAACAGCGGGGTCAGAACATACTGAATGCCGGACCAGAGCAGAAAGCCGGGAAAGCCCATCTCCACAAAGACCTTTAGGATATCGTTGTGGAAAGGAAAGGGCTGGTTGATGAGTCCCGCATCGTACCACTGGCTAATGATGGTGTCCACATATTCAAAGCCGTGGCCGAGATAGGTGACGGAAAATTCATAGTAGGGATTCGCCATGCTCCACAGATAGTCCCGTCCCATCATGTCAATGCCAAAACTGTTCAGCAGCCTCGAAATAATGCCATAGCGTACACAGTAGAGGAATACCAGAAAAAACAGGATGCAGCACACGCCCACCGCCGGGTAGAGCCGTCCGGACACCTTGCGCTTGCGGAGAAGCAGACCAATCAGGATGAACAAGAGCACTGCCGGAATGGCGCTGCGCTTCATGCCGACCAGAAAAAACCAGCAGCAGAGCAGCAGATACAGCCAGCGCTTGCGCTTTTCCTGCCGGGTGGTACGAGGCGCAAAAACGGCGTAGTATAAAATCATCTGCCCGAATACAAAGGTCAGGTCGTGGATCTCCAGCTGGCGGGCATAGCCGACTGCATCACCGAAAGTGACCAGACAGGTGACGAGAGACTGGATGCTGGCACCAACGCCGTATTCGGGAATGCACAGCAGCATAATGGCACCGTTGGTAATACAGATGCTGATGGTAAACAGCTCAATGGCTTTTTCCCGGAACAGATAGACCAGCGCCACGGCAGTGAGGATGGCAATGCTCTGGAACACAAGTTTAGAGCAGCTGCGGATCATGGAGGAGACCGCCGCAAAGCTTTCAACCCAGATGACCACCGACCAGAAAAACAGCGCCGCCATCAGGGACATATACAGTAAGGTGGGCTTCCAGATCTCCCGGAGGCGCTTTTCGTCCGGGTAAAACAGGGTGTACAGCATTGCCAGCCCGATTACTCCCAGTGTGATGGCCTTGGGCAGACCGCCCAGCATACCGTTGAGGACTTTCCACTCTCCCAGCCCGGCAACGGACAGAAAGACCACGCAGCCGATGGTCAGCAGCTTTTGCCACAGCGGGCTGTCCTTATAAAACAAAGAGGCCGGAGTTTTCCGGCTGTAATCCTTTTTAGTCAAAATCTGATCCAATGTGCGCATGAAAAAGGGTTCTCCTTTTGTAGCGGGTGTTCCCGCAGGTGACTTACGCCTCTCCGCCCAGCTGCAAGTACTGCTGCTGCAAGCGGGCGGCGGCGATGTTGATATCGTAGCCCGCCTGCCGGATCAGTTCTGCACCGGCAGAGCGGTCGCAGGGCTGCTGCAGTAGCCGCTGCAAGCCTGCTGCCCAGTCTGCATTGCTGGCGGAAAGCGGGATCTGGATGGCATGGGAAGAAAGCAGCACCTCCGCCGGCACTGCGTCCGAAAATACGCACCCCAGCCCGGCGGCTTGCGCCTCGATACCCACCACCGGCAGACCCTCGAAGCGGGAGGGCATGACGAAGAGATCCATCATCTGGTACCAGTCGGCCACATTGCTTTGCAACCCGGCAAACAGGATATGGTCTGTGATGCCCAGTGTCTGCGCCTGTGCACGGACAGCCTGCTCCAGCCTGCCGGTACCGATGAGCACCAGCATCGCCCGGGGCTCCAGCTGCAAAAAGGCTGCAAAGATCTCCAATAGACGCTCGTGGTTCTTGCGGACATCAAAGCGGCCTACATGACCCAGCACCACCCGGTCCTCCAGCCCGTAGCGCGCCCGCATTTCGGCGCGGACGGCGGGGGAGAAGCGGAAGGTCTCCGGCTCGATGGCGTTGGGAATGATCTGTCCCCGGCGCTCCCAGTCCGCTTTGCCAAAGTAGTAGATGCCCGCATCCCGGCCGCAGGCCCACAGGTGGGTGGCGACGCCGGGCAGCAGCTGCTTACAGAACATCTTCAGCGGCCACTTGTAGTCCCGGACGATCCAGATATTATGGGCGTGGGCAATGCGCACTTGCAGCCCGGCCTTCTCTGCACCCTTCAGGGCATAAAGCCCCATCGCCTCGTTGTGGGCGTGCAGGATGCGGATGCGGGGGTCTGCGGCCACGGTCTGCTGCACAAAGCGCAGATACGCTGGGTAGTGCAGCGGGTTTAATCCCGGACTCTGGTAGATATGCCCGCCCAGACGGCGGATCTCGTCGTCGTAGTCGCCGGGCTTTTGCTTGTTGACGATAAAATCGAACTGGACTTTGCTGCGGTCGATATGCCGATAATAATTCATCAGCATGGTCTCGATCCCGCCGCGGTCCATATTGCTGACCGAATGCAGCACTCGTATCATAAATTTTCCCCTCTATCTGTGTCGGTAGGTGCTTATGTCAGCTTTTCTGCGGCAGCAAGATACTGTCCATAGCTTTTTGCCGTCAGTGCCTGATGCAGCGCCAGCAGACGGCTGTCCTGTACGAAGATATCCTGTGAGGTGTAATACCCTGCATACATCTGCTGCATCACCAGAAATGCCGCCTGCTGGACGGCTTCGTCCAAACGGGAGAGCCGATACCACGCCAGCGCGATGTGCTGTAACAAAAGCTGCTGCACCTGCGCAGAGTGCACCTCTTTTTTCTGTGCCAGCTCTGCCATCAGATACCGCATGATCCATACGGTATCTACCGCCTTTGCCTTTTTGCGGGAGCGCAGTGTAATGCCCAGCGGGTTCCGGGTATAGTTACAGACATACTCCGGGATCAGATAATGGGTAGGCTGGAAAGGGGCGATGCAGAAGGCAAAGATCGTATCCTCGAACCAGTAGCAGATCGGAAGAGCGTCGTGT
>OGDH01000116.1_pt1 | contig 16636 bp, 16 predicted proteins | sample 1570381 | NCBI WGS metagenome assembly OGDH01 (sample SAMEA2582177, study PRJEB24529) | metagenome | reverse complement strand
TTGGCTCCCCCTTTGGGGGAGCTGGCAAAGCCGATAGGCTTTGACTGAGAGGGCGTGCCCCCTTTCCCCTCACGCAATTTTATGCTACAATACCGGTAACAAAAATCGTTTGGAGAAACGCCCATGCTTTATTATGCTGCCCCCATGGAGGGGTTCACAGACCGGGTCTGGCGGCAGACCCATCAGAAATGGTTCGGCGCACAAGGCGCTGCCGACCGCTATTATGCGCCGTTTATCTCCCCGCCAGAGAACCGGGTGCTCATTAAAAAGAAGATGGCAGAGCTTGCCTCGGAGGCAAACCCCGGTGCACCGGTCATCCCGCAATTGCTGGCGAAGGACGGCGAACTGGCTGCATGGATGATCGGGCAGCTGCGGGCGCTGGGCTATACCGAGGTGAACCTGAATCTGGGCTGTCCCGCCGGGACGGTGACCGCCAAGGGCAAGGGCTCCGGAATGCTGCGGGACCTTGCCAAGGTGGACGCCTTTCTGGACGGGGTGTTCTCCCATGCCGAGGGTCCTGTCTCGGTCAAGACCCGGCTGGGCGTGGAGAAGCCGGAGGAGTTTGCCGCCATTCTGGAAATTTATAACCGCTACCCCATCTCGGAGCTGACCATCCATCCCCGGGTGATGCGGCAGCAGTATCGCGGACAGGCCGACCGCGCCGCCTTTGCGGCTGCGCTGCCCCGGTGCACCATGCCAGTGTGCTATAACGGCGATGTGACCACCGCCGCCCAGCTCCACGCGCTGGAAGAGGAGTTCCCCGCCCTGTCCGGCATCATGATAGGGCGCGGACTCATTGCAGACCCAGCACTCTTCCGCAGGGCGCGGGGCGGTGCACCCGCCACCAAGGAGGAGCTGCGGGGCTACCTGACCGATTTGTACCACGGCTACACCGAACTGTTCGGCAGCGCGGGCTGCGCCATCAGCCGGATGAAGGGACACTGGTTCTACCTCATCCACTGCTTTGCCGGGGCGGAAAAGCTGGAAAAGCAGCTGAAAAAGCTGCGGGAGCCGTGGGAGTACGAGGTGGTGGTGAACCAGATCTTCACCCTGCCGCTGGTGGAAAACGATTAAAATGATCACACAAAAAAGCCCGCCGTCTTGCAAGACAGCGGGGCTGAAAAGGACTGTATTACACGTTGAGGTAGCTGCGCAGCATAGCCTGCAGCAGGTCGTCACGATCCACCTTGCGGATCATGGCACGGGCATTCTTATAAGTCGTAATGTAGGTAGGGTCTTCGGACAAAATGTAGCCCACCAGCTGATTGACCGGGTTATAGCCTTTTTCCTTCAAAGCATCGTACACCTGTTGTACGATCTCGTGGATCTCATAGTCCTTTTTATCGTGGATGGAGAAAATCGCGGTTGCGTCTCCCACGCAATACACCCCCTTCGGTTGAAACTAGTCCCATTGTACACGAAATGCGCCGAAACTTCAAGATAATTACGCCGGATTTGCACATCCTGCACAAAATTTCCAGCATTGTTCCGGCAAGATGAACGATGTCCGGGCGGCATTCTGCCCGCGAAAGGAGCCTTTGTATGCTTTACGGCATCGGCTGCGACCTGTGCAGCCTTTCCCATCTGGAAAAAAGCCTTTCCTCTGCCCACGCAGCGGCCTTTGTGCGCCGGGTGTACGGCCCGGCCGAGCAGGCGGCGCTGGGGATTTTGGAAGCGTCCCCTGCGCCGCTGAATGCCCACCGCCTTGCCAGCGCCGCCGCAGATTTTGCCGCCAAGGAGGCCTTTCTCAAAGCGGCGGGCACCGGCCTGCGGGAGCCCTTTTCTCTATGTGAGATCGAGGCCGTCCGGCTGGAAAACGGTGCCCCGGCCTACCGCTTCAGCGGGCAGACCGCCGCATGGGTAGCGCAGCACCGGCTGCGGGCCCGGCTCTCCCTGAGCCACGAGGGCGGCATGGCGCTGGCCTTCTGCACACTGGAAGAGGAAAACTGACAACCCCTTGTGCATACAATGGAATATCGCCCCCGCACTGCATAAGCCGTACCCCGCCTGCGCATACTGAGAGCAGACAGGATGCGCCGGACGCATCACATAGCGGGGCACATCCTCCAGACAAACAGGAGGGAGATTCCATGGAGGTACACAGAGGAGAAGTTTTCTACGCCGATCTTTCGCCAGTGGTGGGCTCGGAGCAGGGCGGTGTGCGCCCGGTGCTGATCGTACAGAACGAGATCGGCAACCGGCACAGCCCTACTGTGATCGCGGCGGCCATTACATCCCGGCTGGACAAGACCCGCCTGCCCACCCACATCAACATCCGGGCGGCGGACACCGGCCTTGCCAAAGACAGCGTGGTGCTGCTGGAGCAGATCCGCACGCTGGATAAGCACCGCCTGCGGGAGCGCGCCGGGCAGATCACCGCCGCCGACCAGAAGCGGGTGGATCAGGCCTTAGACGTCAGCCTTGGGCTGAGCTCGTACTGAAATTTTATTTATAAAGCAGAGACACCGGAGCGTCTGCAGACGCTCCGGTGTCTCTATTTTTTAGTATTACTCGATCAGACCATTGAGCAGGGTCAGGCACTTGCGGCTGTGCAGCTTGCGGATGGCCTTGGCCTCGATCTGGCGCACACGCTCACGGGTGACGCCGAAGTCGCGGCCGACCTCTTCCAGCGTGCGGGGACGGCCATCGTCCAGACCAAAGCGCAGGCGGATGACCTTTTCCTCGCGGGGGGTCAGGCTCTTGAGTGCCAGATTGATCTGCTGTGCCACCATGGCGCGGTCGGCTGCCTTGCCGGGAGCTTCGGCGTTTTCGTCCGCGACGAAATCACCCAGAGAGGAATCCTCTTCCTCACCCACGGGGCTTTCCAGACTTGCAGGCTCCTGTGCCATGCGCTGGATCTCGCGCACGCGCTCCACGCTCATGTCCATGGCCTTTGCCAGCTCCTCCGGGGTGGGCTCGTGACCGTTCTGGTACACCAGCTGGTTGGTGGCCTGACGCATCCGGTTGATGGTCTCCACCATGTGCACCGGGATGCGGATGGTGCGGGCCTGATCCGCGATGGCGCGGGTGATAGCCTGACGGATCCACCAGGTAGCGTAGGTGGAGAAGCGGAAGCCGCGGTCGCAGTCGAACTTCTCGGCGGCCTTGATGAGGCCGATATTGCCCTCCTGAATGAGATCAAGGAAGGCCAGATTATGGCCGACATGCTTCTTGGCGATGGACACCACCAGACGCAGGTTTGCCTCGCTCAGGCTGCGGCGGGCGTTCAGGCCGTCGCGGCGGGTCTTGAGCAGCTCCTGACGACGCTCCTCGCTCAGGGGGCCGTTTTCCACGGCCTCCATGGCCTTTTCCTCGTCTGCCTTTTCCTCGGCATCCTCGGCGGACTTTTCGCCGTCCTCGTCCAGATCCTCGGTGTAGCTGCGGCTGTTCTCGTCCTCCTCAAAGGAGAAGCGGGCGCTGTTCTTCTTGATGTACTCCGGTGCGCCGTACTTCTGGCGGTCTGCCTGCAAAATGTGTGCAGCCTCGGCACCGGCATGGATGCGGCGGCTCAGCTCCACCTCCTGCTCGGCGCTCAGCAGCGGGATCTGACCGATCTGCTTGAGGTAGTTCTTCACCGGGTCGTCCAGCAGCTCATCCATGGCAGCCTTCAGGTCTGCCGGGTTCTCCTCGGCATCCTCTTCGTTTTCATCGGCAAGGCCCATGTCATCGTTGTTGTTTTCGGCGTTCTCCACCTCAGCAATGATGCTGTCCACGTCCAGACTCGGCTCGTTCTCTTCCTCCAGGACCTTAATGCCGCGCTCCTCCAGCAGGGTGTAGAGGGTGTCTACATCCATGCGGCATTGTGCCGCCAGCGCCTTGGCCTCCTGTGCAGAGAGGGTGCCCTCGCCCTTAGTCAACAGTTCCTTCAAAGTCATGCCCATTTTTTCTCTCCTTCCCGCTCCGGGGAAAATCGTGTAATATTGCCCTGTGCATCAGATCACAAGGCCGCCGTTCACCCCGAACACCTGTCCGGTGATGTATCCGGCATCCTCGCTGGCCAAAAAGACCAGCAGCTTTGCAACTTCTTCCGGGGTGCCCAGCCGCCCCACAGGGGTCTCCTCGGCCAGCGCCGCCTTGTCCTCGGCAGTAAAAGCCGCCATCATATCAGTCTCGATGACCCCCGGCGCTACGCAGTTCACCGTAATGCCGCTGGGACCCTCTTCCTTCGCCAGTGCCTTGGTCAGGCCGATGAGCCCGGCTTTCGCGGCGGAATAGTGCACCTCGCAGCTGCCGCCGGTCTGGCCCCACATACTGCTCACGGTCAGAATACGGCCCTGCTTGCGGCGGATCATGCCGGGCAGTGCCAGCTGGCACAGGTGGAACGCGCCGCTCAGGTTCACGTCCAGCATCCGCTGCCACTCCTCCGGGGTGATGTCGGTAAACAGCTTCTGCTGCGCGATGCCGGCGTTGCACACCAGCACATCCACCCTGCCCATGGCCTGCTCCACCGCATGGAACGCCAGCTCACAGCTGGCGCGGCTGGCTACATCGCACTGGATGGCGATGCAACCGGGCAGCTGCTGTTCCAGCGCAGCGGCAGCGGCGGCGTTCTGATGGTAGAGCACCGCCACCTGATACCCTGCTGCCGCAAAGGCGCGGGCAGCGGCAGCACCGATGCCCCGGTCGCCGCCGGAGATCAGCACCCGGCGCGCCGCAGCGGGTGCTGCAGGGGCAGGCCGCTCTTTTACAGGCTGCGGCGCAGGCTCTTCGGGCAGCTCCACCGCAGGCGGCTCTGCGGGCTTTTCCAGCGTGATCACCCGGGTGGGTTTGTCCTCCGCAGGCGCTGCCGTTTTTCCCAGCGTCATGATGCGGGTAGGCTCGTCCACGACCGGTTCCACCGGCGCAGCCGGCTTTGCAGCCGGTGCGGCAAGGGGCTCCGGTGCGCTCTCTTCCTCCGGCACCTGAAAGGTCAGTTCAAACTCGTCCTCGTACAAGAGTGTATCCCTCCTGTTCGGTATTCTCGGCCGGGCGCAGTGCCCAAGCCGGAAAAACCCTGTGCCCATCCCCAGACAGTGCAGCGTTCCGTTTGTGTGTCCGGCAAAGGTCCGGTGCTTTGGCGTGCCTGCCTGCAGTTGCGATGGGTTTCGACAAGATTCCATTGAATAATATACCACAATCCAGCTCAAAAAGAAAGTGGGAACTGCAATTTTTTACGCAGTTCCCACTATTTTTCCTTATTTTCCCCTGTTTTCGGGCACCGGGGGCTTCCAGCGGGGTCTGCCCGCCCGCTTTTCCCGCAGGGAAACAAAAAACGCCTGCAAAAGCTGCTGTGCTTCGGCCTCCCGCAGCCCCTTTTCCACCACCGGATGGTGGTTGAAGGGCAGCGCGAACAGGTCGGTCACCGAGCCGCAGCACCCGGCTTTGGTGTCGGCAGCACCGTACACCACCCGGCGCAGACGGCTGTTGATGATGCCGCCCGCACACATGGGGCAGGGTTCTAAGGTAACGAACAGCTCGCACTCCCACAGCCGCCAGCCGCCCAGCGCCTTGCAGGCGGTATCAATGGCCAGCAGCTCCGCGTGGTGCAGGGCGTTTTTCTCGGTCTCCCGGGTGTTGTGCGCCGTAGCCACCACCTCGCCGTGCCGCGCCACCACCGCGCCCACCGGCACCTCGCCTAAGGCAGCGGCTTTGGCGGCCTCCTCCAGCGCAAGACCCATCAGTTCAAAATCGGTCATGTATCCCATCCTCTCATCCCATCGCCAGCACCAGCAGGTTGTTTGCACTGTGCAGCAGCATCCCCGGCCAGAGATGTCCGGTGCGGTCGGCCAGCCACCCCAGACCCAGCCCGCACACCAGCGCATAGACCATGGCAGCGACGCTGCCATGCTGCAAGGCGAACAGCGCCGCCTGCAAAAGAATAGCCTGTCCCCTGCCCAGCGGCTGCGCCCGGCGCTGCACTGCGCCCCGGAACACCCCTTCCTCCGCCAGCGGAGCCAGCAGGCAGACCCGGAAAAACCGCGCCGCGCCGCCGGGCGGCATGGGCAGCAGCACCGCCAGCACCTTGCCCGCCAGCAGATACCCCACCGCCCAGCCAAAGGCCGAAAGCAGCGCGGCGGTGCGGGGGTTCAGCTTGTGCATGGTCGGTCTCCTCCTGCTGTGATTCGTTCCCGGTTATAGTACCATATCTGCCGCCGGGTGCGCAAGGTTTGGGCGTTCTGTCGTGGCAAATTTATGCAAATCATTGACACATCGCCCTAAATGGTGGTATAATAATTTCCAACCTTTTTGATAAAAACGTTGCATATACTGTATTTTACCGGTAGACCGGAGGTATTATTATGATCCGTATCCTCACCGATTCCGCGTGCGACATCCTGCCCGCCGAGGCGCAGCAGCTGGGCGTGACCGTGATCCCCCTGAACGTGACGCTGGAGGACGGCACCGTCCTGCGGGACGGCATCGACATGACTCCCAGCGAATACTATACCCATCTGGCAGCCTGCCGCAAGCTGCCCACCACCAGCCAGCCCAGCCCGGAGCAGTTCGAGCGGCTGTATCTGGACGCTGCTGCCGCCGGAGACGAGGTGCTGGGCATCTTTTTGTCCGATGCGTTGTCCGGCACCGGTCAGTGCGCCAGACTTGCTGCCGACCTTGCCAACGTGGATAATGTGGTGTTCGTGAACACCGAGAACGTCTGTCTGGGGCAGTCCTTGCTGGTGCGGCTGGCTGTGCAGCTGCGGGACGCCGGCAAGACGATCACCCAGATCGCCGCCGATCTGGAAAAGGCCAAGCAGCACCTGCATTTGGTAGCTGCCGTGGACGATCTGAAGTACCTGCGCAAGGGCGGCAGACTGTCCGCTGCCGCAGCTGTGGCGGGCGGTATGCTGGGCATCAAGCCCATCCTCGCCGTCATGGAGGGCAAGGTGGCGCTGGCCGGTAAGGCGCGCGGTCTGCCCGGCGTGTATGTGGCGCTGTTCAAAAAGATCGACGAGATGGGCGGCATCCACCCGGGCTACACCCCGCTGCTGGGCTACACCGTCAACCCCCGGGAATTGCAGCCGCTGCTGACCTATTTGCAGGACAACCTGCATCTGGATGCACCGTTGGTGCGCCAGATCGGCTGCGTCATCGGCACCCACACCGGCCCCGGCGCATTCGGTATTGCGTTCTTTGATAAAGAGCTGGTGCTGGAATAATCCCTATAAAGCAAGAACAAGTCGGACAGCCCGCGGGCTGTCCGACTTTGTTTTTTGTAAGGGGGATGGTTAAACCCTCTCCGTCATCGCTGCGCGATGCCACCTCCCCCGAAGGGGGGAGGTTTTAGGCTGCTGCCCGTCAAGCTCCCCCCTTCGGGGGAGCTGGCAAAGCCGATAGGCTTTGACTGAGAGGGTTTCTGCCTTGCCCTTACAGCACCGCGTCCGAGATCAGCTTGCCCAGCAGCAGCACCAGCACCACCAGCATCATGGGGCGAATAAAGCGGGCACCCTTTTTCAGGGCAAAATGGGAGCCCAGCAGGTTGCCCAGAATGTTGCTGATGGCGCAGGGGATGCCGATGTGGAACACTACCAGACCGTTCATCAGGTAGGTGAACAGGCTGGCGTAGTTGCTGGCCAGATTGAGTACCTTGCCGTTGCCGTTGGCGGTGCGCAGGTCAAAGCCCATCAGGGTGGTAAAGGCAATGATGGCAAAGGTACCGGTGCCCGGGCCCACGACGCCGTCGTACAGGCCGATGCCAAAGCCGATGCCCAGCGCCAGCAGGGTCTTTTTCAGGTTCAGGGTGCCGTCGTCCCGGTTCTCGTCCGGCAGCTTGCGCTGCCACAGGATGATGACCGCTGCCACCGGCAGGATAATGAACATCATGGTGCGCAGCACCTCATCGCTGAGCAGCAGCACGATGTGTGCGCCCAGCGCACTGCCCGCAAAACTGCCGATGGCTGCAAGAACACCCACCTTCACGTTCATGGCACCGCTTTTGAAAAAGCTTGCCGTGGCAAAGGTCGTGCCACAGGCGGCGCTGAACTTGTTGGTGGCATAGGTGTAGTGGGGCGGCAGCCCGGCAAACAGATAGGCAGGCAGACTGATCAGTCCGCCGCCGCCGGCTGCCGAATCCACAAAGCCTGCAAAGCCGGTCATCAGAATGAGAAACGCCATCATCCACGGCGAGATCGTGATACCCATTGTTATAATTCCTCTTATCTTTCCAAGTCGTTTGTTCTTTTTCAGGGGACGCGCGCCTCAGACCATATAAGACCTCCCCTCGCCGGGCAATACACAGCCCGGGATACCCGCGCACAGCAGGGCATCTCCGGGCATTTTTTGCAATTTTTCGACTTGATATTACAGATTGTTTTTAAAGAAGCGATATGCGTTGCGCCAGTAGATGGCCTCTACCTCGTCCTCGGTAAAGCCCTCGCGGCGCAGTGCCTCGGCCAGCAGCGGCATATCTGCCGCCGTTTCCAGCTCGTGCTGACCGCCAATGCCGTCAAAATCGCTGCCAAGGCTGATGACCTCAATGCCGCCCACCTGCTTGAAGTGTGCGGCGTGCTTTGCCAGCCGTTCCACCGTGCTGCGGCAGAGCTTCGGGTGTGCCGAGTCTGCGTCCACAAAGGAGGCGCAGTAGTTCAGCCCTGCAATGCCGCCCTTTTCTGCCAGTGCACGGATCATCTCATCGGTCAGGTTGCGGTTGTGGGGCGACAGGGCACGGCAGTTGGAATGACTTGCCGCAAAGGGGCGGGTGCTGTGGTTTGCGATGTCCCAGAAGCCCTTATCGGAAAGGTGGCTCACATCTGCGGTGATGTGCAGCTTTTCCATCTCTTCCAAAAAGGCAAAGCCCCGCTCGGTCAGGCCGGTCTCAGTGTTGGCCACCAGCGGCCCGCCGGGGTTTGCGTTGGGGGCTGCCAGCTCGTTGGGGTAGTTCCATGTCAAGGTCATCATGCGCACGCCCAGCTCCTGCAGCCGCCGCAGCACGCCCAGACTGCCCTTGCAGCAGCCGCCCTCTTCCACCGTCAGCATGGCGCTGAGTTTGCCCTCGGCGCGGTTGCGCTCAAGGTCGGCGGCGGTGTACACCGGGGCGATCTTTTCCGGGTAAGCTGCCATGAGCCGCTTGAAGATGTCGATCTCCTCCAGCACGCTTACCAGCGGGTCGGCTCCAGGAGCGGGGTCGGCCAGGTCCACATAGGCCGCAAAGCATTGCAGCAGATAATTCCCCTGCTGCAATTTTTCAAGGTCGATATGCAGATCGTTGTGCAAAAAGCTTTTGGGTGCGCCCGCCTTTTCGGCGCGGCGCAGCTCGAACAGGGTGTCACAATGCAGATCCCAAACCTTCATAATGGATACACTCCTTTATGCTTCTTCTCCCAGCAGCTGCAGCAGCTGTTCGGGGTTCATGGACAAAATCGCGCCGTCTGCCCCGCCGGTAACGGTGTCGGCCAGCGACTGCTTGGCCTGTTGCAGCTCCACGATCTTTTCCTCAATGGTATCCTGTGCGATCAGCCGGTACACCTGCACCGGGTTGCGCTGACCGATGCGGTAGGCGCGGTCGGTGGCCTGATTCTGCGCGGCAAGGTTCCACCACGGGTCGTAGTGGATGACGATATCGGCGGCGGTCAGGTTCAGACCCGTACCGCCCGCCCGCAGCGAGATCAGAAAGACGTCCGCCTCGCCCTGATTGAACCGGCGCACCTGCTCCGCACGCACCGGCTTCGGGGTAGAGCCTTGCAGGGTGAAGTGGCTCACCCCGGCCTCGTCCAGCCGCTTTGCCAGCAGCTCCAGCATGGAGGTGAACTGGCTGAACAGCAGAATGCGGTGCCCGCCCGCCACTGCCTCGGTGACAAGTTCCAGACAGGCTTCCAGCTTGGCGCTGCTGCCGGTCCAGTTGTCCGCTACGAGGCGCGGGTCACAGCAGATCTCCCGCAGCCGCATCAGCACGGCAAACACGGTCATCTTGTCCTCCGGCTTTGCCGCCCGCAGCTTTTCCCGGGCGTCCACCACCGCTGCCAGATACAACTTGCGCTGCTCGGTCTCCAACTCGACGCGGCGCACATTCTCCGTTTTGGGCGGCAGCTCCCGCAGCACCTCGGACTTCATGCGCCGCAGGATGAAGGGGCCGGTGAACTGGTTCAGCCGCCGCACGGCGTTGGCATCCTCGTCCTGCACGATGGGCTTTTCAAACCGGGCGCAGAAGGTCTTGTAGGGGGGCAGATACCCCGGCATCAAAAAGGAGAAGATGCTCCACAGTTCGCCCAAGCGGTTTTCCACCGGGGTGCCGGTCAGGGCAAAGCGCACCCGGCTGTTCACCCGGCACACCGCCTTGTATTTCTGGGTGGTGTGGTTTTTGATGGCCTGCGCTTCATCCAGAATGCAGGCGTAAAAGCTTTGCCCGGCATACAGTTTTTCGTCCCGGCGCAGCAAATCGTAGCTGGTGATGACGAGATCCGCCTGTGCCCACCCATCGACCAGCGCGGCACGGTGGGCGGCATCGCCGTCCATGGCAACACTTTGCAGCTGCGGGGTGAACTTCTGGCATTCCTCCTGCCAGTTCAGCACCAGCGACGCCGGGCAGACGATGAGGCTGGGCAGCTGCTGCCCACCCTCCTTCATGGCCAGCAGGTAGCTGAGCACCTGCACGGTCTTGCCCAGACCCATATCATCGGCCAGAATACCGCCCATGCCGTAGCCGTCCAGTGTACGCAGCCAGCGGTAGCCGTCCCGCTGGTATTTGCGCAGGGTCTTTTGCAGGGAGAGCGGCGGGGTATACTCGCTGTCCCGCACAGCGTGGAAGCTGCGGCTGATGCGCCGGAAGGCATCGTCCCGGTCGAACCGCAGACCGTTCTGCCCCGAAAGCGCCCAGTCCAGCGTGGGGGCGCGGTAGAGCGGCAGGGCGGCGTGGCCGTCCTTCAGCTTTGCGCCGGAAAGTTCCAGCGTGTCGTTCAGCTCGTCCAGCCCTTCCAGACTGTCGTCCAGCCGCAGCAGACTGCCGTCCCGCAGACGGTGGTAGCGCTTTTTCTGGTGCAGAGACTGCAAAAGTTCCCGCAGTTCCTCCACCGGGAAGGCGCCGGTGTCCACTTCCAGATCCAGCACGCTGCCGTGCACCGACACCCCCACCGAGATCTTGGGCGGGGCGGCCTGCAGGTTGCGGAAGGCATCGGTCTGGTACACCTCGCCCATGGCCAGCAGGGCGGGAATGCCCTCTTCCAGCAGCTGGAAAAGCGCCTCCTCCCCGGAAATGCTGTAATGCCCCGGCTTGCCGGTCTCGGGTTCCAGATAGGTTTCCAGCAGCCGCTTTGCCCGGTTCTCGGTGCGGGCATCCCGCAAAAGATCCGGGGGCACCGGCTCGCCGGGTGCTACCCTGTCCTCTCCGTACAGAAAGACCGGGTACGCCGTAACGGTAAGCCCCCGGTCGGCATCCAGATAAAACTGCACCACCGGTTCCAGCGGGATCTGGTTCAGCAGCAGCCGGTCGGGGTCCACGATGTTGACCCGGTTGCCCAGCTCCGGCAGCACATAGCTGCAAAAGGCGGCGGCATCCGCGCTGGTAAAGAACAAACTGCGCCCGCCAAAGGTGTCCAGTACCGGCAGCACCCGGCGGCATTCCTCCCGCTGCATCCGCCAGAGGGTGGTTTCGCCCAGCAGATAGGCATAGTCCAGTCCCTTTACCCCGCTTAGCGCCGGGGTGCAGCTTAGCTGCACGCCACCCTTGCGGCGCTCCACCTTCAGGCTGATGACCGGCAGTCCCTCTTTAAGGGTGTAGCCGCCCACAACGCCCTCGGCAGCGTAAAGCTCCACAAGGGCATCCAGCCCCTCGCCGGTCAGCGGCAGACCGCCCGCCGGGCCTTTCTCCCAGCCGGAGCGCATGGTACCCTCGGCTTCAAACGCCTGCCGGGCGCTCACCTGACGGCGCAGCAGCCGCAGCAGCTGCTGTGCATCCGGAGCAAAGGCGTCCCACCGGTGCACAAAGGCCAGCGATTTGCCGTAGCTGACGCTTTCGCCCCGCTCGATCGCATCCAGAAACTGCGGGATGCTTTTTACCAGATACTGCCGCCCGCCGATGCCGTCCGAGACCCGCAGCCGCAGCCAGATACGGCCATTGTGCGGCGTAAGCTCCGGTTCCAGCAGGGCAAAGCCGGTGCGCTGGGCGGCGTTCTGGGGCTGGGGCTGCGCATCCTCCCGCTGGTAGCGCTTCAGCAACAGCTGGGCCTCATAGTCGGTCTCCGGCTCCTCGCCCCGCCACTTGCGGCCGAACAGCATATCCAGCCCGGCGCTGTAACTGTCCTTGCGGGGTTCGGTGCTCAAGCCTGCAACGCCCCGCTGCACCCCGGGGATGCTCTCCGGCTTTTTTTCCGGGGCAGGCGGGTTCTTTTCCGCGTCCTGCAGCAGCAGCGCGCCGATATGCTTACAGTAGGTGCCGTCGCCGTTCTGGTTATAGGGGCAGTCGCAGGAGGCGCTGACAAAGCTGCCGTTTTCCCGCAGCCAGACCTGCGTATAATAGCAGTCCGGCCCGCTGCCCTGCACCAGCGCTGTCAGGTGCCGCACCCCGTCCTCGTTGGTGGTGCAGCTGCTTTGCAGGATACGCTTGCGGTACTTCTGCGCCCGCTCAAAGATGCTTTTGCCCAGCAATGTGCGGATCTCCTGTGCGTCCATGTGGTCTCCCTCCCCTGTGCTGTCGCGGTTCCGGTCTATTCTATAAGAATACCGCGTTCCACCCCGGGATGCAAGGGCAGAAGGGTAAAAAACGTTTAGAAAGCGCGGGCGGGACGATTTTGAATGGCCTCCGCTTTGCTTTGGCCATCTTCAGCGGAAAATTATTTTTATATAGAGCAATACCGGAGCGTCTGCGGACGCTCCGGTATTGCATTTTTCATGGGAAAGGCCGTAAAGGCAAACGGCATTTATCGTGTTATAGTAAGTTCACAACTGTTCAGCCCTGTTTCTCTGCAGGGGCTGTGCCGCGCTTGCGGGTCTTAAGGTGGTACATCTCCTGATCGGCCTTATCGATCAGGTCGTGCACGGTGGCAATATCCGGCTCAAGGCGGGCGCAGCCGATGCTGATCTCGATCTGGTAGGGCTTGCCGGAGGCGGCGTTGGCGGCGTCCAGCTCCCGCTGGATGGAGACGATCAGGGTGCGCACCTCCACGCTGTTGCAGCCGCAGGCGATGCAGAATTCATCGCCGCCGTAGCGCGCCAGCACGCCGTTATAGTTGGCACACACCTTTTTTAAAATGCCCGCCAGCAGCACCAGCGCGGCATCGCCCTCCAGGTGGCCGTATTCATCGTTGATGTGCTTGAAGTGGTCCATGTCCATCATGAGGAAGTGCAGCGAGCGGTTGGGGTGGCGGCGGTAGTAGGGCAGTTCGCTTTCCAGATACCGCAGCGCCACGATGCGGTTGCTGACGCCGGTCAGGGTGTCCACCGTAAACTTGGTCTGCAACACCAGCACATATACGCACACCAGCCCCAGCGTAATGCCGCAGCACAGCAGCCCGCGCCCGGGCAGCCAGCCTTGCAGCAAAAAGCCTGCCGCCGGCGCAAGCGCGAGCAGCAGCAGGGTCTTCAGTTCCTCCCTGGGTGTTTCCTGCTTCCAATGGCTCAGCGTCCAGCTGCAACGGAAAAAGGCCGCCGCCAGATAGGCAAGCCCCACCAGCTTCGCCCCCCAGAACAGTGTGCTGCCCCGCAGCCCCTCTGCATCCAGATAGCAGAAGCCGTTTTCGTCCCGCGCCGTCAGCAGCGCCAGCAAAAGCAGCGCCACCGGTGCGGCGCTGAGCGCCAGCCTGCGGCCGTCCTCCATCCATGTACGCCCCAGCTCTGCCTCCACATACAAAAACACCAGCAAACAGCAGCACGCCGCCAGCAGATAAAACAGAATACTGCCCCCGGCGTTCAGCTGGTAGGTCAGGGGGATGCCCAGATCCTGCCACGCGCCCAGCTGTGCCAGCGCACTGCCATAATCTACGATCGTCAGCGCCCCGGCAGACCACAGCAGCGCCGTGAACAGCCGCCCGGGCAGGCTTTTATCCCGCATTTTCTGCTGCGCCCGCAGCAAGACCGCCAGCGTGACCAGACAGACCGCACTGACCTGAGTATGGGCAATCGCATCCATGCCGCAACGCTCTCCTTTACCCTAGGGCGGTTTTGCGCCGTCCCGCCCCTTTTTCGCTCTTCCAACGTTCCTTTTTCGCACAGACCCATTGTACCAAATCCATAACAAATATGCAACGCAAACCGAAAAATTCATACAACAAAAAAAGACACCGGAACGTCTTTCGGCGTTCCGGTGTCTCTTGGAATCATATCACTTTGCCTGCGGATGGGCGGCGTCATTGCGCAGGGCGCTTTCGCGGATCTTTTCCAGCGTCTGCTCGCTGAGGATGTGCTCTGCCTTGCAGGCGTCCTCGGCGGCGGTCTGCTCGTCCACGCCCAGCTGCACAAAGAAGTGGGTCAGCAGCTGGTGGCGGCTGTAAATGCGCTGAGCGATCTCCAGCCCGGGCTCCAGCAGGGTCAGGTTGCCTTCGCCGTCCACCGCGATATAGCCGTTCTCCCGCAGCTTTTTCATAGCGATGCTCACGCTGGCTTTGGTAAAGCCCAGCTCATTGACAACGTCAATGGAGCGCACTTTGCCCATACGCTGGCTCAGCATCAGGATCGTTTCAAGATAATCTTCTGCGGACTGGTGGATCTGCATGGTTTGTCCGGCCTCCTGCCTTATTCCCTCTGGGGGATTTTTCCGACAGGGGATGTGTACCCTCTGTCGTATGTTAAAGGATATCACACTTTTGCGGATGATGCAAGTAATTCGCAGCAAGTTTGGTTAAGCTAACCATATTTTTCTGCACAGAACTGCTGTTTTGCCGGTTTTACACCGCTCTTGTTTTGTGCAAAGGGTGCAATTCTCGGCGTTTTTGCCTTACAGCGCAGCCAGATAGGCCGCAGGGCCGGCCTCGTACAGATCGCCGCCGTGGGCGTCCAGCACAACGGTCAGGGGCATATCCCGCACGGTCAGGCGGCGCACCGCCTCACAGCCCAGATCCGGCCATGCGATCACCTCCAGCGTCTGCACGCTTTTGGCCATCAGCGCACCGGCACCGCCCAGTGCGGCCAGATACACCGCGCCGTTGCGCACCACAGCCGCCTTGACGGCGGCATCCCGCTTGCCCTTGCCGATCATGATCTTGTTGCCAAGATCCAGCAGCCGGGGGCTCATGGCGTCCATGCGCCCGCTGGTGGTAGGCCCTGCCGAGCCGATGACTTCGCCCGGACGTTCCGGGGTGGGGCCTACATAATAGATGGCGCTGCCTTCCAGATCAAAAGGCAGAGTCTCCCCCTTGTCCAGTGCTTCCATCATCCGCTTGTGTGCCTGATCCCGGGCGGTGTACACCACGCCGGAAAGCAGCACGGTATCCCCCGCTTTCAGCGGGGCAAGCTCCTGCGCGGTGCAGGGGGTAGTCAGTCTGTATTCCATCGTTCTCCCCTCCTTACAGCTCCGCGCTGGCGCGGCGGGTCACATGGCAGGAAACGTTCACAGCCACCGGCAGACCCGCCACATGGGTGGGCATCTGCTCAATGGCAAGGCCGAGACAGGTGGTCTTGCCGCCAAAGCCCTGCGGGCCGATACCCAGTGCATTGATGGCGGCAAGCAGCTCCTGCTCCAACTGGGCGTAGTAGGGGTCGGGGTTGGGGACATCCAGCGGGCGCAGCAGCGCCTTTTTGGCAAGATACGCCACCTTGTCAAAGCTGCCGCCCACGCCGATGCCCAGCACGATGGGCGGGCAGGGGTTGGAGCCCGCCAGCTTTACGGTATCCACCACGAACTTTTTAAAGCCCTCCACGCCGTCGGCGGGCTTGAGCATCTGGATGCGGCTCATGTTCTCGCTGCCAAAGCCCTTGGGTGCTACCGTGATGCGGCAGCCCTCGCCGTCCACCAGATGCACCGTGATGGCCGCCGGGGTGTTATCGCCGGTGTTGCCCCGGCGCAGCGGGTCGGCCACGATGCTCTTGCGCAGGTAGCCATCGGTGTAGCCCCGGCGCACGCCCTCGTGGATGGCGGCTTCAAAGCTGCCATCAATGTGCACATCGGTGCCCAGCTCCACGAACACGCAGGCCATGCCGGTGTCCTGACAGATGGGCAGGTCTTTCTCCTTTGCAGCGCCAAGGTTCGACCACAGCAGGTCTAATGTGTTCTTTGCCAGCGGCCACGGCTCTTCTTCCCGCGCCTTTTCCAGCGCTGCCTGCACGTCCTGCGGCAGCTGGGTGTTGGCCTTGATGCAGAGCCGCGCCACCGTATCCGTAATGCTCTGTGCGGAGATCGTTCTCATGCCTGTATCCTCCGCTTACAGCCGTGCCACGCCGGTCTCGCGGGCAGCCTTTGCCACGGCATTTGCCACAGCCTCGGCCACGCGGGGGTCGAACGCGCCGGGGATGATGTTCTCCTCGCTGCGGTCGGCATCGGTGATGAGGTCTGCAATGGCGTAGGCAGCAGCCAGCTTCATCTCGTTGTTGATATCCCGTGCGCGGACGCTGAGCGCACCCTTGAACAGGCCGGGGAAGCACAACACGTTGTTGACCTGATTGGGGAAGTCGCTGCGGCCGGTAGCCATCACCCGCACGCCGCCTGCCTTGGCTTCGTCCGGCATGATCTCCGGGGTGGGGTTTGCCATGGCAAAGACGATGGCGTCCTTGTTCATAGTCTTGCACAGTTCGGTGG
>OGDH01000106.1_pt1 | contig 17251 bp, 15 predicted proteins | sample 1570381 | NCBI WGS metagenome assembly OGDH01 (sample SAMEA2582177, study PRJEB24529) | metagenome | reverse complement strand
CCTTCTATGACGCACAGATACAAGAAAAACCTCACGTTTTTGGCGGAAAATGTGAAATTTCCCATTGAAATTAGGGAAACTGTGCATTATAATATGTGACTGTATGTAAAATCTGTAAGGCCATCAGTTGACAAGAATCGACAGACGTTCTTCTCTGATTCGGAGGGCTGTCTGCCGACTGTTGTCAATTGATGGTAAAAAACAAGAAGGGATGTTCCAGATATGCAGAACGAACATTTGAGAAACGTAGCCATCATCGCCCACGTTGACCACGGCAAGACCACCCTGGTGGACGAGATGCTGAAGCAGGGCGGCGCTTACCGGGAAAATCAGGAGGTCGTGGACCGTGTCATGGACTCCGGCGACTTGGAGCGTGAGCGCGGCATTACGATCCTGGCCAAGAACACCGCCGTCCGCTATAAGGACGTGAAGATCAACGTGGTGGACACCCCGGGCCACGCCGACTTCGGCGGCGAGGTGGAGCGTATTTTGAAGATGGTCAACGGCGTTATCCTGCTGGTAGACGCCGCTGAAGGCCCCATGCCCCAGACCCGCTTCGTGCTCTCCAAGGCTCTGGAGCTGGGCCATCGGGTCATCGTGGTGGTCAACAAGATCGATCGCCCCGATCAGCGCATCCACGAGGTCATCGACGAGGTGCTGGAGCTGCTGATGGACCTGAACGCCACCCCCGAGCAGCTGGATTCCCCCATGCTGTTCTGCTCCGGCCGTCAGGGTACCGCTTCCTACTCTCCCGACGTGGTGGGCACCGACCTCACCCCGCTGTTTGAGACTATTCTGGAGTATATCCCCGCTCCCGAGGCGGATGTGGACCAGCCCTTCCAGATGCTGGTCAGCTCCATCGACTACAATGAGTTCGTGGGCCGGATCGCCATCGGCCGCATTGAGCGGGGCACTCTGAAGCAGAATCAGGAGATCATGGTGTGCAACTACCACGATCCCGACGCAGCCCCCAAGAAGGCCAAGGCCGTTTCCATCTATGAGTTTGAGGGTCTGGCCCGGAAGCAGGTGACGGAGTCCACCGCCGGCAACATCATTGCCATGAGCGGTATTCCCGACATCACCATCGGCGATACCGTCTGCGCCCCCGGCGCCGTGGAGCCGCTGCCCTTCGTGAAGATCAGCGCTCCCACGCTGGAGATGACCTTCTCCGTCAACGATTCCCCCTATGCTGGCCGTGAGGGTAAGTTCGTCACCTCCCGCCAGCTCCGGGATCGGCTGTACCGTGAGACCCTGAAGGACGTTTCCCTGAAGGTCTCCGATACCGACCGTGACAGCGCCTTCAACGTGGCGGGCCGCGGCGAAATGTCCCTGTCTATCCTCATTGAGACCATGCGCCGGGAAGGCTATGAGTTCCAGGTATCTCCCCCCCGTGTGCTGTACAAGGAGATCGATGGCAAGAAGTGCGAGCCCATTGAGCGTCTGGTGGTGGACGTACCCGGCGACTGCGTGGGCAGCGTCATCGAGAAGCTGGGCCAGCGCAAGGGCGACCTGGTGGAGATGACTCCCGTGGGCGACCGCATGAAGGTGGAGTTCCTGATCCCCGCCCGCGGTCTCTTCGGCTACCGGAATGACTTCCTCACCGACACCAAGGGCGAGGGCATCATGGCTTCCGTATTTGATTCCTATGCGCCTTACAAGGGCGATATTTCCCGCCGCGGCATGGGCAGCCTGATCTCCACCGAGACCGGCGACTCCATCACCTACGGTCTGTTCAACGCCCAGGAGCGCGGCACCCTGTTTATCGGCGCGGGTGTCCCCGTGTACGAGGGCATGATCATCGGCGTGGCCAACCGGGGCGAGGACATCGTGGTGAACGCCTGCCGTAAGAAGCAGCTGACCAACACCCGTGCTTCCGGCTCTGATGACGCCCTGCGTCTGGTGCCTCCCCGCCAGATGAGCCTGGAGCAGTGCCTGGAGTTCCTGGCGGACGACGAGCTGCTGGAGGTCACCCCCAAGAGCCTGCGGATGCGCAAGGCCATTTTGAACCACGAGCAGCGCATGAAGTCCCTGAAGGGCAAGAAGTAAACACACCTTACAGCCCGCCGGATGACCTTCGGCGGGCTGCGTTTTGAAAAGGAGATTTCAATGAAAAAATTACTGACTGTCTGCGTGGCTGCCGTGCTGCTGCTGAGTCTGGCCGCCTGCGGCAAGACCGATACGGACACCATCACCGACAGCAAGGCCGACAAGCCTGCGGCTGAGACGGCGGGCGTGGGCACCCACCACGCGGAGATCGACATTCAGGACTACGGCACCATCACCGTGGAGCTGGACGGAGACGCTGCGCCCATCACCGTGCAGAACTTTATGGATCTGGCCAATGATGGGTTTTACGATGGCCTGACCTTCCACCGCATCATCTCTGGCTTCATGATGCAGGGCGGTGACCCCAACGGCAACGGCACCGGCGGCTCTGAGAACACCATCAAGGGCGAGTTTTCTTCCAACGGCGTGAAAAATACGCTGTCCCACACCCGGGGCGCCATTTCCATGGCCCGGAGCCAGAACCCCGACAGCGCCAGCTCTCAGTTCTTCATCTGCCACGCAGACAGCACTTTCCTTGACGGCCAGTACGCCTGCTTTGGCTATGTGGCATGGACGTGGTGGACGATGTGTGCGAGGCTGCACAGCCTACGGACGGCAACGGCACCATCCCTGCGGACCAGCAGCCGGTCATCACCGCTATCCGGGTCATAGACTGAGTTGAGCGATAAAGGTCCCGCTGAATTTTTCGGCGGGATTTTTTGCGGAAGGCGGGAACTTTTTCCGGCTGCCCTCCGTCTATTCAGGCAAACGAAGCGCTTTTCGGAGGCTTCGACCCTGACGAAAAGAAAGGAAGATCGTCTATGAAATTTTCTGTGAAGCTGATCGCAGCGGCCCTGTGCGCCGCTATGCTGTGCGTCCCCGCGCTGGCAGCCGCTAGCGCCATCGGCGCGGGGGCCTACGTCCCGAACCCTCAATATACCGTGGTCTCGGGAACCGTTGCCCATCAGAAGGACGGCGGCTTGCTGATGAGCACGTCCACCGGAGAACCAACGGAGGACTATATCCTGTGGACGGAGGGCGTTATGATCCTGGACGCCGTCAGCGGCGAGCCGGTAGATGCAAAGTCCATCAAGGACGGCAGCACCGTCTATGCGTGGCTGGGGGCGCAGACTGCCATGACCATGAGCCTGCCCCCGCAGGTCACGCCGGAGCTGCTTCTGGTGAATGTCCCGGCGGACTACAAGGTGCCGCAGTACGATGTGATCGTCCGCTCTGACGGCCTCATAGGCTTGGGAATCCCCTATCGGAGCGGCATGGCCATCACCCTTTCTGACGGCACCGCCTGTCAGGTGTGGCAGGATGCCACAGTCAAGCCCTACCTCACCCGCAACCGGGTGACGTATCAGGATCTGCTGCCCGGTACCCGGGTGCTGGTGTGGGCGGATGATGAGGGCCAGGCCAGCAGGGTCATTGTATTTCCCTACGAGTATAAGGGCGGTCTGTCCCTGAACGGCAACGGCTTCCTATGCGTCAACGGTTACCTTACGGTATATCCGCCCGCCCTGCGGCGGCCTTACAATGATGAGCGCCTGTATGCCCCCATCCGTGCGGTAGCCGAGGCCGCCGGATACAGTGTATCCTGGGACAACGAGTTCGGTGTCACCGTAAAGGACGGCAGTGATATCCTCTTCCAGATCTGCCCGGACACCAAACTGGCCCACGGCCCTGCCGCGGCTGACCGGCACAGCCTTGCCGGCCCCTGCCTGATTGCCGACGGCGTCACCTATCTGGAGGCCGGGGATCTGGCCCACCTGTTAGGGATGTTCTACGGTGGCTGACGGCGATTATTACAAACATGATATGAAAAAGCCCCCTGCTGAGAAAACCTCAGCAGGGAGCTTTTTCTGTCTGGACAGGCTGAATCTGGGGAAAACCCGCTTCGGCGGGATCACACATAGTCATACAGTCCCCGGACGGAGACCTCTCCGGAGGTCAGAGTCTCCGTGGAGCCGTCCTCCCAGCGGACGGTCAGACCAAAGTCATCGGAAATACCTGTGGCGGTGCCGATGCGCTCTTCTGCACCGGAGATGACCTTTATCGGATTGCCCACCGTCAGGCAGTCCCGGCGAAAATGGTCCAGATAGGCGGCGTTTTGGGAGGGAAAGTCATCATATAACGCATTCAGCGACCGGATCACCCGGGCGGCCAGCTCCGTCCGGTCCGGGGCCATTCCGAGGGCCTGCGCCAGAGAAATGGCGATGGGGGCTACCTCCGGGCCGAAATCGGCTTCATCCTGACTGACGTTGATCCCCGCGCCGATGATGACGCAGGAGAATTCACCGCTCTCCGCCTCCCATTCCAGCTCCGTCAGGATGCCGCAGAGCTTTTTCCGGTTCAGCACCAGATCATTGGGCCACTTGATGCCGGGGCGGACGCCGCAGGCGGCTTCCACCGCGTCGCAAAGCGCTACGGCGGTCCAGACTGTCAGGGTGCTGATCTCAGAGAGCGGGCACCGGGGGCGGAGGGCCGCCGATAAATACAGTCCCTTCCCGGCGGGGGACACAAAGCTCCGTCCCCGGCGTCCCCGGCCGCCGGTCTGCTGGTCTGCCAGAATCACCGTTCCATCTACGGTGCCGCTGACCGCCCGCCGTTTCAATTCGTTGTTAGTGGAGTCGATGATGTCAAAGCACAGCAGCTCCCGACCGATCCGACAGTCCCGAAATTGCTCCGCTAATTCTTCAGGGCGGAGCCGCGCTGTCACGCGGGTCAGGCGGTAGCCTCGGTTGGGGACGGATTCAATACCGTAGCCCTCTTGCCTTAACTGCTCCACAGCCTTCCACACCGCCGCCCGGCTGACACCGGCCTGTCGGCTGATAGCCTCGCCGGACAGAAATTCCTCTGTATGCTCCCGCAGGAGTTTTAAAACGATTTGCTTCGTCATGGTACATCCCTCCAACGATACTATACGGCGTCCATGCCAGATTGTCAACCTGATTTTCACAAATGGTTGACAATCGGGACCGCGTCTGCTACACTTTAGGCGCATCAAACCGAAAAGGAGTTTTTCATTATGAATCATCATGATATGACCCGCAATATGGTCCTCGCCGCCCTGTTTGCCGCCCTGACCGCCATCGGCGCGTTTTTGCAGATCCCCACAGGCACCGTACCCATTACGCTGCAATTTCTGTTTACCGCATTGGCCGGTCTTCTGCTGGGGTGGAAGTGGGGAGCCATTTCTCAACTGCTCTATGTGGGCATCGGACTGCTGGGCCTGCCGGTCTTTACGCAAGGTGGCGGCATCGGCTATGTGCTTCAGCCCAGCTTCGGCTTTTTGCTGGGGCTGATCCCCGCCGCCGCCGTGATCGGCGCGCTGACTGCTCGTCGCACCGGGTATCTGACCGTTCTGGCGGCGGTTCTGGTGGGAGATCTGATCCTCTACGCCGTGGGTGTCCCCTATATGTATCTCATCCTGCACGTTTATATGCAGTCTGCCAAGACCTTTCCTGCGCTGCTGGCGGCCATGCTGGTGTATGTTCCCGGCGACACGCTGAAGATCGTTGTGGTGACGGCACTGGTGCCGGTCCTCCGCCGGACGCTGGCAAAGGCGGTGCCCAACCTGTAAAAACAAAGCGGACTGCCTTTGAGGACGGCAGAATGACAGGCTGCCCTCTTGCTATCCGAAGCCGGGTATGATAAAATATTTTATCAAATTTTTAGAATCCGGCGGGAGGACTGTCTATGGAGCGCATCAGCAAGGAAAACTATTATCTGGATATTGCCGAGACCGTCTTGGAGCGGGCCACCTGTCTGCGGCGGATCTACGGCGCCATCATCGTGAAAAATGACGAGATCATTTCTACGGGCTACAACGGCGCCCCCCGAGGCCGGGCCAACTGCGTGGACATGGGCTATTGCTCCCGGGAAGCCATGAAGGTGCCCCGCGGCGAGCGGTACGAGCTGTGCCGCAGCGTCCACGCCGAGGCCAACGCCATCATTTCTGCCTCCCGGCGGGACATGGCGGGAGGCACCATTTATCTGGTGGGCCGCAACGCTGCCACCGGGGAGCTGCTGAATGATGCCACCTCCTGCCTTATGTGCCGCCGCATGATCATCAATGCGGGTCTGGACCGGGTGGTGATCCGCCGGACGGAAACGGAATTCGAGGTGGTCCCCGTGGAGGCGTGGATCGCAGAGGATGATCTGCTGACCCCGGAAAATGTGGTCATGGACCTGAAATGAGCAGGAGATCTGCGGAAAGGAAGTCGTTTCGTTGAAGGCGGGACTTGTTACCTTCTATCATATCCACCATTACGGCGCTTTACTTCAGGCGGCGGCCACAGAGCGGGCTGTGGAGCGCTTTGGCTGGGACTGCGAGATCATTGACTACTTCGTCAATCAGGACAACGCCCTGTTCAAGCGGCCCACCGGCTTGGGTTCCGCCGCCCATGACGCTCACACGGCCCTGCACTATCAGGCGCTGTCGGAGCGTTACCGGCGGTTTGAGAAGTTCAGCCGGGACCATCTGCGGATCTCAGATCGCCGCTATGGGCGCTTTGACGAGCTGGCCGAGGGGCCGCTGCCCTATGACCTGATCCTCTCCGGCAGCGACCAGATCTGGAACCCCAAGATCTTCCCGGACGGCCGGTTCGACCCGGTGTTTTTCGGTACGTTTTCTCAGAAGCGCCGCATTGCCTACGCACCATCCTTCGGTGTTCCCACCATCCCGGAGGGGATGCAGGCGGAGCTGAAGGGCTATCTGGACGGCTTTTCCCACCTCTCCGCTAGGGAGACTCAGGGGAGCGCCATCATCCGGGATATCGCCGGGAAGGACGCCCCGGTGGTGCTGGACCCCACCCTGCTGCTGACGGCGGACCAGTGGGACTCCATGGCCGATCACCCGTCCAATTACCCCAAGGGCGGCTACATCCTCTGCTACTGCATCAGCCGCCCCGGTGCGCTGACACCCTATCTGGAACGGCTCCATCAGGAGACGGGACTGCCGGTGGTGCAGCTTTGCGGCATCCGCCAGAAGGTCCATCCCAAGGCGAAGCAGATCATGGATGCCGGTCCGGCGGAATTTTTGGGCCTGTTCCAGAATGCCGCCTATGTTGTCACCAATTCCTTCCATGGCACGGTGTTCTCCGTCCAGTTCCACCGGCCCTTTTTCACCACGGTCTCCCCGGCGGAGCTGTCCGCCCCGGAACGGTCCCGGACGGTGAGCATCCTGAGCCGGTTGGGTCTTGCCAACCGGGTCATCGGTAAGGGGGATACGGCGGAGCTGCTGGACCCCGTTGACTGGGAAGCTGCCGAAGCGGCTTTGACTGCCGCCCGGAAGGATTCTCTGAATTATTTGCAGGCAGCGCTGGAAGACCGGCCCTATGCGCCGGAAGCGCCGCTTTCTCCTCAGAGCTTTGCCCCGAAGCTGGCAGAGCGGAGCCGCTGCACCGGCTGTACCGCCTGCGCCGCAGGCTGTCCCCATGACGCCATTACGATGGTCCGGGACAAAACTGGCTTTGATTTCCCGGAAGTGGATCTGGAAAAATGCGTCCATTGCGGACGCTGTACCCGGCTGTGCCCAGTTTTGCAGGAGCGCGGTCCGGCGGCTCATCTGCCCGCTACCTTCGCCGCCTGGAACCGGGATGACGCCGTCCGGAAGGACTCTACCTCCGGTGGCGCGTTCACTGCCATTGCGGAATATGTGCTGGAGGGCGGCGGCGTGGTATACGGCGCTGCCATGGACGGCCATCAGCATCTGCGGCACATCCCCTGCTTCCGGAAAGAGGACCTGTGGCGGCTGCGGGGAGCCAAGTACGTTCAGAGCGATCTGGACGGCGTGTTCCGGGAGATCCGGGAGGTGCTGAAGACCCGCCCGGTGCTGTTTTCCGGTACACCCTGTCAGGTGGATGGGCTGTACCGCTTTTTAGGGTGCCGCCCGGAAAATCTCACCACCTGCGATCTGGTGTGCCACGGCGTACCATCCCCCGGTGTGTGGGAGGACGAGGCCCGGTTTATCGAAGGAAATAAACGGCGGCGGCTGGCAAATGTCCGCTTCCGCAATAAGGTGGAGGGATGGAAGAACAGCCACTTTACCGCTGTATATGACGATGGCACTGCGGATTCCGCACCCTTGTTTGCCACAGGCTTTGGCCGGGCCTTTGGCCGGGCGCTGTTTCTGCGCCAGAGCTGCCACGGTTGCCAATATACAAATCTGAACCGTCCCGGCGATTTTACGTTGGGGGATCTGTGGGGCCTGCGGCCGGATGAGTTTCCGGAGCAGCAGCACGCAGGCGTCAGCCTGCTGCTGGTGAACACACCCCACGGCAGCTACCTCTTCGACCAGCTCAAGCTGAACTGCCAGCCCTTCCCGGTGGAGCGGGCCGTGGCGGGAAATCCCCGGCTGGCGCGGCCCATCGGCCCGGCGGCGGACCGGGCATCCTTCTTTGCCAGCTATGCGGTAGAGCCTTTTGAGGAGGTCCGCAGACAGTTTTTCCGGCTTCCCAGTCTGCCGGTGCGGGCGGCGGGAAAGCTGTTGTCTCCGGAGGCCAAGGCGAAGCTGAAGGCCAAGCTGCACAGATGATTTTCACACAAAAAAGCACGTTCTCTTTTTGAAAGAGAACGTGCTTTTTTCAGGCCAGCGCCGCAATGAGCCAAGCAAGACCGATGGTCCCGGCGCCGATCAGGGTGTATACGATGGGGTTCAGGGTCCGCCACCGGTTGGAAAAGCGGCTGGTCCCGCTGGACGCGTAATTGTGGGCCACCCGTCGGGCTTCCTCCACCAGCTCCCGGGAGGTGATCCCTTCTCCCGCCGCGTCATTGCGGACGATGAAGATGGCCTGTTCAAAAAAACGATGCTCCGGCGCGTCTACCACCACGACCCGCCGGGAAATGCCTTTTACCATGCGTGCTGTCCTCCTCAGTTGATCTGTTTCCATTTTCCCGCAAAGGAGGGATGTCTATACTAACCAGCGGCGGCTTTTTGAAAATTTTCCTCATACCGGCTGCTCCGGCTCCGGCAAGCGGTAGAGCACCTGCACGGCGCAGTCATCCTGCAGCCGTTCCCGGCGGATACTTTCAGAGAGGATCAGATTGGCCAGCGTCTGAGGATCGTCCCCACCCCAGCCCGCCAGCAGGTCTTGGAGCCATTCGTCCCGGCTGGGGTCTGCCACGCCGTCGCTGATCATCACGGCGAAGCTGCCGGGCTCCAGCGTCACGGTGGTTATATCCGGTGCGGCAGGAGTGCCCCGCAGTCCCACCGGCAGGCTGCTGCCGGTGATCCGGCGGACGGCGCCGTTCTTTTTCAGATAGCTGGGGGCGGCACCGAACTTATAGAAGGTGGCCTCCGAGCCTTTCAAAACGCACAGATCCACCGTGGTAAAGCTGCCGGTCTCCGCACCCCGGAGGGCCATAGCGGAATTTAAGGTAGTGAGGGCAGCCTCCGGCTGGATGTCCGCCTCCAAAAACTGCCGCAGCAGCCGGCAGGTGAGGGAGGACTCCCGCCGGGCGGCGTCCCCGCTGCCCATACCGTCCGCCAGCAGCAGGCACCAGAGGCCGCTGTCCGTGCGGAAGGCCTCCATGGTGTCGCCGCAGACCATTTCCCCCTCCTTGGGCCGCAGAGCCGCGCCGATAACGCAGGCAGGGATCTCTCCAAAGGCGGGGGCCGCCCCGCTGAGACCGGCGGCCGCCGCCGTCAGCAGGTCCGACATCTGGGCGTATTGCCCCTTGGCGCTGCGGCGCGTTTCTTCCAGTTGGCGGCGGTACTGCTTCCGCAGCAGAAAGGCCGACAACTCCCCATTGATGGCCTGCAGCAATTCTGACAGATGGATGCAGCGGTCGGCGAAGTGAACGGGGAAGTCCTTGGCCTTGGCCTTGCCCCGCTCGAGGAGGTAGGGAGTAGCGTCATTGAGGGCGTTGAAGGTGGCGGTGTAATCCTTTTGCCAACACAGTTCGCACAACGCGCACCCCCGGCATACCTTTTCCGCCGCCCGGTCGAAGATGACGGCGGGATTCTCCTCTTGTGGCGGCGGGGTGCGGCTCATGCTGTCATATAGCTCCCGGAGCGCCTCCGCCGCCCGGTTGAGATGGGTTTTCAGGGCCGTGCGCTGGGTGGTGTCCGGGGCCGCTTCCCGCAGAAGCCGCTTTCCACCGAAGATCCGCCGGGGCAGAGCCAGAAACAGCAGGGAACCGGCCACCGTTTCCAGAAGAAGCGTCTGGGCCAACTCCTCCCGGGAGGTCAGCATGGCCGCTGCTGCTCCGGAAAAGAAGGCAAGCGCCGCCATACTTCGCCGTCTGCATTTCGCGGCGCACAGTCCCGCCACGCCGTAGGCGGCGGTGAACAGTCCGCTGGTCCCGGCAGAGAGGTCCGTGATGAGTCCCAGTCCCAGCCCCGCCGTCACGCCGGTCATGGGACCTTGATCATAGGCAGTGTAGGCCAGCAGGGCGCACAGCAGGACCCGGCCCACGGAGGCATTCAAGATGGTCAGGTCTCCTAAAGCCAGCGTCAGAGCCGCCCCTAAAAACAGCAGCCCCTCCGGGGCCAGCCGGTCCTCCTCCGGCTGGAACAGCCGGGTGAAGAAGTGGGCGGAAACGCCTGTCAGGGCCGATGCCGCGGCACAGGGGGCGGCGTGGCTCAGCGGGTCTAAGGATTGCAGCACATAAATACCGCCCACCGCCAGTACCATCCCGGCCGCCAGCACCGGCAGCACCCAGGGCTTTTGCAGAAAGGCAGTGTCCCGGAACGCCGTGGCGGCAGTCAGGATCAAAATGCCTACGGCGGCCAAAGCCAGGACCTGCTGAAAGTCCAGAAACAGCAGCGCCCCCGTCACGCCGCCCAGCAGCGCCGCTGCCCCGTCTGCCCCCGGTCCGGCTGCCGCTATGCAGCCCAAGGCAAAGGGGGCATAGCCGCCGGCGGTCTGGCTGGCGGTGAGGGCCGCCGTCAGGAAAAAGCGGATGCCCCAGTTCAGCCATCGGCCGGACTGGAGCCGTTGGATGCTCATAGAACCATACTCCATGAAGGATTCCTCCTTTTGTGTAAACGGAAGGTTATAGTCCCAGTTTACAGCCTGTCCGGGAAGAAAAGCGTCGCAAACAGGATCGGGGGACGCAATTTCTGTTATCCTTGCATTTTTGCCGAAAATCCGCTAAACTATTAAAATCAATGTGCTGCGGAAAGGGGTGTGCATCATGCGCATCGGAACTGTGGAGATCTCTTCAAAATTAGCGCTGGCTCCTATGGCAGGGGTGACGGATGCCGCTTTCCGGCAGATCTGTTCCGAGCTGGGAGCGGGCTACACTATTACGGAGTTGATCTCCTCCAAGGCTCTGTGCTACCATGACAAAAAGACCTTTTCCCTGCTGACCCAGTTTCCCGGAGAGCATCCCGCCGCTGTGCAGATCTTCGGCAGCGACCCCGTCTGTATGGCGGAGGCCGCCCAGATCGCCATGGAACACACCGGGGCGGATATTTTAGATATCAACATGGGCTGTCCCATGGGTAAGATCGTCAACAACGGTGACGGCGCGGCACTGATGAAGGACCCGGAGCTGGCGGGACGCATCGTGGAGGCGGTGGTGAAGGCCCTGCCCGGCGTGCCGGTCACGGCCAAGTTTCGCCGGGGCTGGGATCTGGGTCACTGCAACTGTGTGGAGTTTGCTCAGACTCTGGAGCAGGCGGGAGCGGCCACCGTAGCGGTCCATGGCCGCACCCGGGCGCAGGTCTACGGCGGCACCGCCGACTGGAACTGCATCCGGGCGGTGAAGGAGGCTGTGTCCATCCCCGTCATCGCCAACGGTGACATCTGGAAGCCGGAGGATGCGGAGCGGATTCTGCTCCACACCGGAGCGGACATGGCCATGATCGGCCGGGGCTGCTTCGGAAATCCCTGGATCTTCCAGCAGGCCAAAGCCGTGCTGGAGGGACAGCCGGTGTCCCCGCTGCCGCCGCTGGCAGAGCGGTGCGAGACCGCTGTGCGGCAGATCCGCATGGCTGCAAGCTACAAGGGCGAGCGGGTGGCGGTGCTGGAGGCCCGGAAGCAGTATTGCTGGTATCTCAAGGGGATCCCCCATGCCAATTACTATAAGGAACAGATCGTACAGATGAATACCCTGGAGGATGTTGACCGCATTACGAAAGGCATCCAACGGGATCTGCGGGATTAGGAGGGGCCATGAACGATCAGGAACACAACTTGATACAAGCGGCCCGGAACGGCGATCAGGCGGCCTTCGGAGAGCTGGTGCAGCAGTACCAGAAGCGGGTGTTCGCCCTTGCGGTGCGGATGTGCCCCACGCCGGAACTGGCGGAGGAGGCGGCGCAGGAGGCATTCCTCGCCGCGTGGCAGGGCCTGCCCTTTTTCCGGGGGGATTCCGCCTTTGCCACATGGCTCTACCGGCTGACCTCCAACGCCTGCGTGGATCTTCTGCGGAAGGAAAACCGCCATCAGGGACCATCCCTGGACGATGAGACCGTCAGCGCCGAGGTGCCGGACCCCACCCCCACGCCGGAGAAGGCGGTGGAGCAGCAGGAGCTGCGCCGGCAGATCGAGGCGGGACTGCAAACGCTGTCCCCGGAGCACCGGGAGGTGCTGATCCTGCGGGAGATCCAGCAGCTAAGCTACGATGAGATCGCCGACGTTTTATCGCTGGACCTGGGGACGGTAAAATCCCGGATCAACAGGGGACGGCGGCAATTACGGGAATTTTTGCTGAAACAGGGGAACTTTTTATCGTCCGCTGCGTCTAACAAAACAGAAAGGGGGCTGTGAAATGAATATCCATGAAAACACCGCCCTGCTGGACGCCTTTGTGGACGGCGAGCTGACCAGTGAAGAAATGATTTCCGTCCAGTCCCATCTGGACGAGTGCCCGGAGTGCCGGGCCTATGTGGATGACGTGCTGGCGATCCGGGCGTCCTTCCCCACGGAGGACGATGCGGAGCTGTCGGCAGATTTTGCGGAAACGGTGATGAAGGCTGTGGCGGAAACGCCTCAGTCCCGGCCTAAGAAGCGGCAGCCCTGGGGCAAGCTGGCGGCGGCTGCCGCGTGTCTGGCGGTGATCGTACTGATGCAGCACGGCACGTTGGGCGGCATTAGCGGCAGCAGCAATACCTCCGCTGCCTGTGATACGGCCCCGATGGAGGCCGCCGCAGCGGAAAGTGCTCCCGAGGAACGGTGCCTGACCGCCGCTGGCGGGGACAACGGCTCGGACAGCTTTGCCGATACGAACACGGAAAGTAAAAAGACGGATGCGTATTATGCCTGCGCTCTGCCGCCGGATCAGACCACTATGGAGAATGACAGCACGGCAGCTATGACCGACGGTTCCTCCGCTCAGGATGACCTCCCCACGGTGACGGTCAGCAAATCGGATCTGGGCGAGCTGCTGGATGACCGGGAACCCACCGAGGTAAAGCCGGGCGTGTGCCGGTATCTGCTGACCCGGCAGGAGTTTGAGGACTTGGCGGCGAAGCTGGCCGACCGGGGTGTGACACTGAAAACAGAGGACACCGACAGCGACCAGATCTGGCTGGAAATGCTCGACGAATAAACCGCGTAAACGGAAATGCAGAAAAAGCAATGCCTTTTGGCATTGCTTTTTTGTTTGAATTATGCTATCCTGCCTTTTCGACAGGTGCCATCTCCCTGTCCAAGCGCCTTTGACCGGGCGTTCGTTCGGCAAGCCAACATAGGCCCGCCGTTCTCTAAACAAAAAAATGGAGGTTTTTTTATGTCCAAATGGTCTACCCGGCAGATCGCTACTGCTGCCATCATCGCCGCACTTTACACGGTGATGTCCCTGCTGTCCTCAATTTTCGGCCTGACCTATGGCCCCATCCAGTGCCGCTTTTCTGAAGCACTGACGGTGCTGCCCTTTTTCCTGCCGGAGGCGGTCCCCGGCCTGTTTGTGGGGTGTCTGGTGACAAATTTGATGAGTACCGTGGGTCCGCTGGATATCATTTTCGGCTCCATGGCCACGCTGCTGGCAGCGCTGTGGACGGCGAAGATGCCCAACAAGTTTTTGGCGACCCTGCCGCCGGTGATCTGCAATGCCGTCATCATCGGTGCAATGATCGCATGGTACGAAGGCGGCTTCTCCGCCCAGTTTCCCGCCCTGTTCGCCTACAACGCCCTGACGGTGGGCATCGGCGAGGCCATCGCCTGCTGTGTGCTGGGGCTGCTCCTGCTGGAGGTCATGCCCCGGATCCCTGCCCTGCGGGGATGGCTGGCAGTCCGGTAAAGCCTGTATACAAAAAGAATCCGCTTTGACATGATGTCAAAGCGGATTTTTTCGTATGTGCTGCTGAAATGATAAGCAAATCAAGCTTTGCTTGCGAAATAGGCCCGGGCATCATCGGCGTTCCGCTGGATCTCCGCTTTTAGAGCGTCCAGAGAATCGAAGCGGATCTCGTCCCGGAGCCGCTTGTAGAATTCCACCCGGATGGACTGACCGTAGAGATCCCCGTCAAAATCCAGCATCCAGGATTCCACAGTCAGGTCGCTGCCGTTGTTGACGGTGGGGCGGGTACCCACATTGGTAACGGCGGCATAGCTGCTGCCGTCCATAAGGCAGACACGGGCGATATAAACGCCGTCTCCCGGCACCAGTACATGAGGGGGCGGCACCAGATTCACCGTGGGGATGCCGATGGTGTGGCCGATGCGGCGACCGTGCCGCACCGTCTGGGTCAGGATATGGGGATGGCCCAGATACTCCATGGCCCGCTCCACCTGTCCAAGGCTTACCAGACGGCGGATGTAGGTGGAGCTGACGGTGATGCCGTCGACCGTGACCTCCGGGATAATGTCGCAGCCAAGACCCAACTCGGCGCACTTGCTTTTCAGCAGCTCCGGAGTGCCTTGGTTCTTGTGGCCGAAGCGGTGGTCATGACCGGCCACCAGATGGACGGCGTGATACCGCTTGATGAGAATTTCCGTTACGAAATCCTCCCAGGAGGTAGTCATCATCTCCTTGTTAAAGGGGACCATGATGACATCGTCGATGCCGTAGAGACTTTTGGCCAGCCAGGCCCGGTCCTCCGGGGAGTTGATGAGGGGCACCGGTACGCCGGTGACTACCTCCTTCGGCGGCTGCGCCCAGGTGAACACCGCAGAGCGGACGCCCCGGCGCTTGGCTTCCTCCACGGTACGGCGCAGCAAGGCGCCGTGGCCCAGATGGACCCCGTCGAAAAAGCCCAGAGCAATGACTTTTGGTTGAATGGACATGGTTTTATGCTCCAAAAAAGTTCTTGATAGATGTCAGCGTGCCGTTTTCGGCACGGGAAAGACAGAGAAATTCACCGTTTTTGCCATGGACCCGATAGGTGCCGTCCGCCAGCTCCGGCACCGTAATGGGGTTGCCGTTGCGGACCCGGACTTCCTTGCCGGGAGAGGGCAGGGTGTAAAGGGGATAGGCCGTGAACATGGACTCCACAGGCCGCAGCAGAGCTTCTCCTTGGGCCTGTACGTCCTCAAGGGAGACCGCTTCTGCCAGCGTGTACCCAGCGGCCATGGTGCGGCAGAGACTGAACATAGTGCCGCCGCAGCCCAGCGCTTGCCCGATGTCATGGCACAGCGTCCGCAGATATGTTCCCTTGGAGCAGCGGCAGCGGAGCAGATAGTCCGTCTCGCTGACCTGTTCCAATAGCTCTAACTCAAAAATGGTGATATTGCGGGGCTTCCGCTCTACCTCCTTGCCCTTTCGGGCCAGATCATAGAGCTTTTGGCCGTTGATCTTGATGGCGGAATACATGGGCGGGATCTGCGCGATAGGGCCGGTGAAGCGGGGGAGGACGGCTTCCAACGCCGCCCGGTCCACAGTGACGGGATGGGTCTCCAGCGTTTCCCCGGACGTATCCTGGGTGTTGGTGACCAGCCCCAGCCGCAGACCGGCGATATACTCTTTTTCGCCGTTTTCCGCGAATTCTACGGCACGGGTAGCCTGTCCCACAAACACGGGCAGAACGCCGGTGGCCATAGGATCCAGCGTGCCGCCATGGCCTACCCGCTTTTCCTTCAGAATTCCCCGGATCTTGGCGCAGACATCCATGCTGGTCCATCCGGAGAGTTTATCGATTATTACAATGCCGCTGGCCATAGGCGGTTCCTCATTTCTTGAAATCCGGGACGATCCGGGCGATGGCGTTCAGCATTTTTTCTTCTGCCTCCGCCTGGGTAACGCCCTCCAGCGTGGCTCCGGCGGCGCGGGCATGGCCGCCGCCACCCAACAGACGGCAGACCTCCGTGGCGTTGACCCGCTCGCCAGTACGGAGAGAGAACTTCCAAACGCCGTCTCCCAGCTCCCGCATGGTCACAGCGCAGTCCACCCCTTGGATCTGGGGGCCTAAAGCGGAGAGGTCCTCCGCATCGCTCTCCGTGGCGTGGAATTTTTCCAGCAGAGACTGGGGAACAGACAGCACCGCCGTCCGGTTGTTGTCATAAAATTTTGCCTCTGCCAGCATGGCGGCCTCCAGCTGCATCCGCACACGGGATTTCGTCTGGAAGAACAGCTTGTTGACGGCGCGGTAGTCGATGCCGGTGTCCATCAGCTCCGCTGCGGCCCGGTGAGTGGCGGCGGTGACGTTGGAGTAGATGAAGCCGCCGGTGTCCGTGGAGATGGCCACATACAGCGGCAAAGCGATCTCTGGCGTCAGGGGCGTCAGCTCCCGGACAATGTCCAAGATCAGCTCGCCACAGGCGGCGGCCTCCGGACGGACGATGTTGGCCTTGCCGAAGCCCTCAAAGGAGGGGTGGTGGTCGATTGCCAGATCCACCTTATCCGCGTAAGACTTGGCATTGTCGGGGAACAGTCCCACCGTGGCGATGTCCGTAGATACCACTTTTTCCGGCACGAAGTCCGCCGGAGCGCTGTAAGGGGTAAAATAGGGGGCGGTATTCTCCGTCAGTCCGGGATTGGGCAGCAGGTAAGCGGTCTTGCCTATGGCCCGCAGCGCGGCGCACAGCCCCGCAGCACAGCCAACGGTATCACCGTCGGGCCGGATATGGGTCAGGATCAGGACGCGGTCAAAGGAGCGCAGCAGCGCGGCGGCCTCGGAAACGGTCAGCATCCCTTATTCCTCCTCCGGCAAAACGGCGTCATTGTCAGGGTTCACCGGCTTTACCTTCTCCGGATCCCGGAGAACCTCCAGAATGTGTGCACCGTAGGCGATGGAATCGTCAGCGATGAACTGAAGCTCCGGGGTGTAGCGAAGCTGCAAGGCGTGGCCCAGCTCCCGGCGCAGGAAGCCGGA
>OGDH01000071.1_pt1 | contig 18714 bp, 19 predicted proteins | sample 1570381 | NCBI WGS metagenome assembly OGDH01 (sample SAMEA2582177, study PRJEB24529) | metagenome | reverse complement strand
CACTCTGCCGAATGGATTCCTGAACATGGAGATAATGCTCAGTCATCTCGGTGTCGGCGTGGCCTACGATGCTCTGGATGGTCTGAATATCCACACCCAACGCCTGCATCGGCGATACAATTCCTTTTGTTTAATGGGCCTGTTTGACGGAGCATACAATCAGATTGTCATGTTTTTGGCAATACTGTCGATTGCGTCAAACAATTTTTCCCCAAAAAAATTGGATTTTGGAGTGTTTTTCATTGACCGATTGCGGAATTAGCTGTAAAATTTAAAAAAGAATAGTGGTTGTAGGGTGGGGGTACTCTACGATCTGCTCGATTTTTAAGTATTATGATGTGATATTGAACAAAACAGTGAGGATGGTAATATGATTGTTCGTGTCTGCCTGTTCCTTGGCGGTGCGGGCGGTGCAGGCAGCAGCACGGTGGCCATGGGCTGCGCGGCTGCGGTGGGATGATCGGGAAAACCTGCGATCCGATTCAAAGGAATGGATCGAGGTGTGGGCAAGGCTTTCGGGAGAAGCGGCACCGGAAGAATACGATCGGAAATTGGGGGATACACAGATGGCAGTTCTGAAAAACCTGATCGACCAGCTCCGCACCAGCGGATGGCTCAAATAAGGAGGGAATACCTGTGTCTACCGGACAGATCTTTTTTGTGGTTGGAATCGTTGGCATGATCGTTTCGGCTGTTGCGGCAGTCGTTTCAGCATGGATCCTGCGCAGGCAGGAAAAAAAGCTGAAGGAACAGATCTGGAACGAGTATCAATAAAAATCAATCGATTAAGGGGTATGAAAAAATGCTGAAAAAACTTAGTGTAACGGCTGTTATTCTTGCAATGTCGGCCATGCTTCTGATGCCGACTGCATATGCGGTGCAGTCAGTTGACGCACCGGCACAGGAAGAGGAAAACTGTATCAAGACATTATTGGAATTGCTGGCGGGCGACACAGAGAAAAACGAATCCGCCGGGCAGAAAAGTCTGTTCCGGAAAAACGGTTTTAAAATACAGGACGGCAGGCTATACCACTATACAGATGGCCAGCTAGATGTCTATCAGCCCGGTTTTGTGCAAATCGGGGACGATGTGTACCATGTGTCGGCAGAAGGCAGCGCGATTGATCCTTATCCCGCCGGGTTTGTGGTGGTAGACGGCGTGCTGTGCCATGTGTCGGTGACCAGCGGTTCCTTTGATCTCTATCCCGCTGGCTTTGTGACGATTGACGGCAAGCTGTATCATGTTTCGAAGAATGGCTATGCCATCGATCGGTACGCCAATGGGCTGCACGAGATCGACGGAGGAATGTACTATGTCAAAGAGGATGGCTCGTTCCTGACGAACAGCGCGGTAGGATACCTTACTTTTGATGCGAATGGCCGCTATACCTCTGGCAATGCAACGCTGGACAGCTATGTGGATCAGGCACTGGCTGCGTGCACAAACTCTGGCATGACGGAGGCGCAAAAGCTGCGCGCCGCCTATTTGTATGTCCGGGATCACGGCGCATACCTTGCCCGTCCGCATCAGGCAAGAGGCACAACGGCTTGGGCAGAAGAGAGCGCTTTGTTCATGTTTGAACACAAAAAGGGCAACTGCTACTGCTTTGCAGGCCAGTTCCTTTATATGGCCCGGCGGCTGGGCTACAATGCCTATGTAGTGTCTGGCGGTGTGGGCCGCAAGGACTCGGACCATGCATGGGTCATGATCCACGAGAACGGAGTCCCCTATATCTATGATGTGGAACTGGAGTGGGGCTATCGTGCCGGCAGATACGGCCATGCAGAATATAATATGTATAAAATGCCGCTGAATAAAACGGTGTTCAGCTACCAGTTTCCGTGATTGCTGAGGTAGCCGAAAAATGGTTTTTAGTTCCGTAATTTTCTTGTTTCTGTTTTTGCCCATCGTGCTGGGATGCTATTATCTTTTGCCCGGGCGGGAAGCAAAAAATCTCTGGCTCGTCGCAGCCAGTCTGCTGTTCTATGCCTTCAGCGGGCTGTGGTATGTTCTGCTGCTGCTGTTCTCTGTGTTCTGCAATTATCTGGCCGGTCTGTTCGTCTCCGGGCGAAAGAGCGTGCTCTATGCCGCTGTGGCCGTTAATCTGGGAATCTTGGGTGTTTTCAAGTATCTGACTTTTCTGGTACAGACGGTAGACCGGCTGCCGGGCGTGACGCTCCCGGTGCCTTCCATCGTTCTGCCGGTGGGTATCTCGTTCTTCACCTTTCAAGGGCTGAGTTATGTGATCGACGTATACCGGAATGAACGCCTGAAGAGCACCCATTTCCGGGATGTACTGCTGTACATTGCGCTGTTTCCACAGTTGGTGGCAGGACCGATCATCCGCTATGAGGACGTGGCAGACGAGATCCATAGCCGCCGACATACGCTGGAGCAGCTGGCAAAAGGCCTGCGCCGGTTTATTGTGGGCCTGAGCAAGAAGCTGCTGATCGCCGATATCTGCGGCAATGTTGTAGCGCTGATCTACAACGCCGATCGCTCTGTGCTGGACAGCCGGACAGCTTGGCTGGCCGCGGTGTGCTATCTGATGCAGATCTATTTCGACTTCAGCGGGTACAGCGATATGGCCATCGGCCTGGGCTTGTGCTTTGGGTTCCACTTCAAGGAAAACTTCAACTATCCGTACATCTCGGCCAGTATTCAGGAATTCTGGCGCAGATGGCATATCTCCCTTTCCACCTGGTTCCGGGAATACCTGTATATCCCATTGGGCGGCAACCGGAAGGGCAAGGCAAAGACTTACTGGAACAAGCTGATCGTGTTTTTCTGCACGGGGCTGTGGCATGGTGCAAACTGGACCTTTATCGTCTGGGGCCTGTGGCATGGCTTCTTTATCGTGGCAGAGGACGCCGTTAAAAAGCTGTTCGGGCTGGAAAAACATGGAAAAGGCGGGCAGAACCCTGCGTGTGCGGTGCTGAAACATTTGTACACCCTGCTTGTGGTGCTGGTTGGCTTTGTGATCTTCCGTGCAGACAACATGGGGCAGGCCTTCTCAATGATAGGAGCCATGCTTTCCGGGGTCTCTGCCTCTGCGCAGACAGGGTTGCTGCTGGCGCAGTGTCTGACCCCGCTGACCCTGTTTGCACTGGCGGTTGGCCTTGTGGGCAGTACGCCGGTTTTGCCGTTGGTCTGCCGTAAAGCAGAGCAGCAGACCGGAAGCGTGTATGCATGCCTTCAGGCACTGAGTTATGCAGGGGTGCTGGCGCTTTTGCTGGTGGATATCCTGCATTTGTCGGCTGCATCCTATGTGCCTTTTATCTATTTCCAGTTCTGAGGTGGAAAAATGCAAGTGAAAAAATTAGGATATATCCTGTTTGTGGGGGTCATTGCCACAATTTGCATTTTGCCTGTGGCTGTGATGCCTTGGCAGACGGAAAAAGCGGTGGGCAATGAGCAGCTTGCATCCTTTCCTGAATTACGGAAAGAGGATGGCAGCTTCAATACCGGTATCCTGAATGAGTTTTCGGATTATTTTGCGGATTATTTCGGGCTCCGTCATGAGATGATCACCTTGAACGATCAGCTTACCGGAACCGTGCTCAAAACGCTGGACAGCAGCAGTGTGCTGTTGGGAAAAGACGATTGGCTGTTCTATAAAAGCACCCTTGCGGACTATACCGGCGCAGAACTCTTTACAGCCCGGCAGAGTTATGCGGCCGCTCATGTACTGGGTCTGATGCAGGAATACTGCGAAGAGAACGGCATTGGGTTTTGCTTTACCATCGCACCCAATAAAAATTCCCTGTATGGCGGTCAGATGCCGGCACGGTATACGGCAGCCTCCGTACGGAACGCCCAACTGCTTCAGCAGCAGATGGAACAGCAGAATGTCCGGTATGTGGATCTGTTCAAAACCCTGTCTGACCACGAAGAGCAGCTGTATTACCGTCGGGACAGCCACTGGAATATGCGGGGCGCACAGCTGGCAGCACAAACTTTGCTGAAAGAACTGAAAGGCTCTGAAGCGGAGTTTGATTCCCGCATCAATGGAAAAACATCCCCGCATACCGGCGACCTGTATGAGATGGTGTACCCTGCCGGAAACGAGACGGAACAGGATACGGCATACGACTTTACCTATCAGTATGACGAAAAATTCCACTCGGCAGATGATATCACGATCCACACGGAAAATTCGGCGGCAGACGGAAGCATTTTTGTATACCGCGATTCCTTTGGTATCAATCTGCATCCTTTTCTGGCACAGAGCTACGGCAACGCCTGTTTCTCCCGGAATATGCCCTACCTTTTGACGGCTGTTACAGAAGAGCAGCCCGATGTGCTGCTGGTGGAACTGGTGGAACGCAACCTGAACTGGCTGCTGGAACGCGCCCCGGAAATGCCTGCTCCGGAACGCACGGCAGTCCCGGCAGCAGATACCGGTACAAGTGCGAAAGCACAACGGAAGGACAGCCGAATGGAGGGGACTTTCTGCCTGACAGGCGATTTGAGCGGGCAGCGTGTGGATGACGACTCTCCGATCTACATTCTGGCAGAGACCGGAACCTACGAAGCCTCCCCCTGCGGAGAGGGAACACAGCCGTTTACGGCGTATCTTCCGCAGAATGTGCGGGAGCAGCAACTAAAAGCAGCATTTCTGTCGGACGGTGAATGGGTCTTTTGCGCCCTGGCCGACTGACTGAAAAAATAGAAAGAAGGAACAAACAAAATGAATGTAAACTATAAGATGATGGGTGTAGTGCTCTGCGGTGCGATGCTTCTGGCATCGGGATGCGGGGCAAAAGCAGAAACGACCGCTTCCTCGGCTGTGGAATCCGAATCGGTTTCCGTTGTGGCATTGGAGGCTGCTTCGTCGGAGGCTGTGCCGGAAAGCGAGGCTGTCTCGGAGGCAGTTTCCGAAGCTTCTTCTGCGGTAAGCGAGGCGGCACCGGAGAAACCGGCCGAATCCAAGGCGGAATCCAAGGCCGAGTCGAAGGCAGAATCCAAGGCCGAGACCGCGGCAAAATCTAAGCCTGCAAAGCAGGAGACGGCTGCTTCCTCCAAAGAAGAAAAGACGGAGCCTGTGGAAAGCAAGCCCGTTACAGAGACTGCTCCGGCAGAAACTGCCAGCCTGGAAACTGCCCTGAAGTATATGGGCAAAGACGTTTCCAAGCTGTATGCCGCTATTGGCAAGCCGAACAGTTCGGAGTATGCTTCCAGCTGCATCGGTGATGGCGAGGATGGCCTGCTGTATTACAACGGCTTTACTGTGACGACCTACCGTGAAAACGGTAAAGAGACGGTACAGGACGCCTATTAAACATGAAATTCGGCCTCTGGCATTCCACCGGGGGCTGAATCTTTATATGGGAAGATGAGAATGAAACGCCAGAAGATCAAACGATATCGGTTTAGCGTGACGCAGAATACGCGCAGAAGAAGGGCGGCAAGGCCGCTGAAAGCCGTCGGTGTAGTACTGGTGTGCCTATGTCTGCTCACAGGGGTCGCTTTTGGAGCTTACAAAGCGATCCAGAGTAAAACTACGGGGTGGCACGGCGAAGGACTGCATCGCTACTATATCTCGCCGACTACCGGCACCCGTGCGCAGGGGCTGTATGAGATCAACTATAAGCTCTACTATTTTGGCAGCAACAACTTTTTGAAGACCGGCTGGATCGAAGAAAACGGCTATGTCGGCTATGCCAACGCAGATGGAGCGCTCACCCAGGGCGAAGCGAAGATAGACGGAAAATACTACTATTTCCAACCGGAGACCGGCCAGTTGTACACCGGCTGGATCATGCTGGACGGAGTGCAGTACTGCTTTGACGAAACCGGACATCCGCGCACCGGTACTTATCAGGAGGACGGAAAGGTCTGGGAGCTGGATAGCGATGGACGGGTCAAAAACCGACTGAACGGTTGGAAAAAAACGGGCGGCGTCCTGAAATACTACGACAACAGCGGCGCACTGGCACAGGGCTGGACAGAGATCGATGGAAAGGATTATTTCTTTGTAGACGGTGTCAGTCAGGCCGGCTGGGTTGAAACGGATGCGGGCACGCGCTATTTGGACGGCAACGGAAATCAGATGACCGGGTGGTGTGTGATCGACGGCCAGCCCTATGCTTTTGGGACAAATGGTGAACTGAAGCAGGGATGGGATCATTCCCATGAAAAAAGCTACTATTTTATCAACGGCGTCAGTCAGTCGGGTACATTCGGGGAGGGCGCACTTAGCAGCAACCTGAACGGCAGCGGCAGTGTTCAGCCGGTTGGGAATCAGGCACCGGAGGACGATCTTGCAGAGGATGCCGAGGGCGAACCGCCGGAGGAAGAACTGCTGGAAGCGCAGCCGACACAGACCGAAACAACGGAAGTGGGGCAGACTGCCCCGGCGGCACAACAGCCGACGCAGTCGCCGGAGGGATCGGCGGCAGAGCAGGAGACCGCATCGAAGGCACCGACAGCGCCGGAAACTCCGGCACAGGAACAACAGGAAGAAGGGACGGAAAATACATGAAAACAACAAGACGTGATTTTCTGTGCCTTTCGGCCATGGCATGCGCATGGCTTCTGACGGGCTGCCAGAACCCCACAGTGGAAGAGCGGGCTGTCAGCTGGCAGCAGCAGGAAGTCAGTGATCCGGTCTCTGAAACCGGACCGATGTGGAATGCCGCACTGGACGACAATGCGGTTCTACGGGATGGCATCCGCGTTCCCCAGAACTTCGAACTGCCGTTGGAAGGTTCAACAGGCTTTGCAGGGGCGGATGTGATGCTGCTGTACGAGAGACCGGATAGGACCAGTACGGTACTGCGCAGACTTGCAGCGGGAGATATGTTTTATATCCGGCAGGAGTCTGGCGCATATTGGCAGGTCTGCCTGCTGGACGGCACCGTGGGCTGGTTGGAAAATGAACTGTGTATGATCAATCTGCCCGATGTTCTGCCTTCCATCGTATACGAAAACCCCAATGCCAAGGCATCGATCTTTAAAACCTGCGGAAAGGATATTGAAGGCATTACGGGACAGAAACTGTATGACGGCCTGTTCTACAACCAGCGCCTTGGGCGGGATGAGTATCTAATGCCTATCAATTACGCTATGGCAAAAAAAGTTGGTGCAGCGCAGAAAAACGCTTTGAAGGCGGGCGATTGCCTGAAGATCGTAGAGACATTCCGGCCCTATGAGGTGCAGATGCTGGTAAAGGATGCAGTGTACGCCAAGGCAAGGATGGACAAGGAACTGATGACGGCGCTGAACAAGGGCGCGTGGAATATCGGCTGGTTTATTGCAACGTCTCTTTCCAACCATCAGCGCGGTGTGGCAATGGACACGACCCTGCTGCGCATCACTGAGCAGACAGAGCACAGCATGGCGGGGTGTCCCTTTGTACAGGTGACCGGTGAGGAATACGCCATGCCCTCTGCCATGCACGAGCTGAGCAGTGCGGCGGCCTGCTTTACCGGCCCGGTAACTTCTAATTCGGCCACCGCATGGAAGCGGGCCACTGCATCGGCATCCATGACAGACGGTGCGCGGCGGCTGCAGGGGTACTGTACCAATGCAGGCATGACACCGCTGGCCTCGGAGTGGTGGCACTTTAACGATCTGGATGCACAGAATAAGGTGCGCATGACCTCTGGAAACGGAAAATTCTGGCTGGACGGCTGTGTCAGCTGGAAAATGTTTGAAGCATAACTTTGGGGTTGCACTTTGGAGGAATACAAAATGTAGCAACTGAAAAAAGCAAAAAAGCGGTTACGGCAGCGGATAAGATCGAGTTAGGACGGAAATATCTCAGCGAACTGAACTACACCGAGGCTGTGGCATCCTTTACGGAAGCCATCAAGCTGGACCCGGAAAATATTCTGGCATACATGGGCCGTGCAGAGGCCTACGTCGCCTTGAAACAGTACGACGATGCAAAGGCCGATTACACCACGGCCATTGAAAAGACCGCCGAGCAACCTTATACGCAGGCAGAAGCCTATATCGGCCGTGCCGAGGTGAACGAACTGACGACGGCCAACGAGACCGCATGGGCAGACGTGAGCGAAGCCGAGAACGGCACAGTCACCGCCGAAGCCCTGACTGCCGCCGCTCCCACTGCGGAAGAGATCGGTGCGGTATCCCTGAGCAAGCTCTATGTCTACTACGGCAGCCACGAAAACCGCAGCCGTGAGGGCGAGGGCGTATGGTTCATCCTGAACCCCGGCAAAAAAGACCTGACCGCGTAAAGCCCTGCATCACCCGGAAATTGCGCAGCAGGTCATTCGGATCGAGGATGGGCAAACTCTGTTAGGAGGACTGTATTATGAATACTACATTGCGGTGGGATGCGGATGAGATCATCTGTTCCAGCATTCAGGCGGTTCTGCCGGATAAAGCCGTGTGCCGCGCGCTGGAGGACTTTCAGCCCGGAGGCGGCAGGGTGCTGCTGGTGGCGGCGGGCAAGGCCGCATGGCAGATGGCGCATGCCGCCGTGCAGGCACTGGGGCGCGTGGACGGCGGCGTGGTGGTGACCAAGTACGGCCATGTGAAGGAAAAAATCCCCGGCGTAGATTGTTATGAGGCTGGTCACCCTGTGCCGGATGCCAACGGCTTTGCAGCCACCAAAAAAGCTTTAGCGCTGGTGCAGGGACTGACCGCAGAGGATACGGTGCTGTTTCTGCTTTCCGGCGGCGGCAGCGCCCTGTTTGAAAAGCCGCTTGTCTCCGGCGGGGAATTGCAGGACATTACCAATCAGCTCCTTGCCAGCGGAGCCGATATCGTGGAGATGAATACCATCCGCAAGCGGTTGTCCGCTGTCAAGGGCGGTCGGTTTGCACAGGCCTGTGCTCCGGCAAAGGTGTTCAGCATCGTGCTCAGCGATATTCTGGGCGACCCACTGGATATGATCGCCAGCGGCCCGGCGGTGCCGGATAGCTCCACCTGTGCACAAGCGCTTGTCATTGCGGAGAAATACCACCTGAACCTGTCAGAACAGGCAAAGGCGCTGCTGGCGCAGGAAACGCCGAAAGCCCTTGACAACGTGACCACGCAAATCACCGGCAGCGTCCGAGAGCTGTGCACCGCTGCCGCTAAAGCCTGCCGGGAGCTGGGCTATGCACCGCTGCTCCTCACCGACCGGCTCTGCTGCGAGGCGCGGGAGGCAGGCAGTTTTCTGGGTGCCATCGCCCGCACCCATGCGGGACAAGGAAAAAAGCTGGCCTTTATCGCGGGCGGGGAAACCGTGGTGCACCTGACCGGCAAAGGGTTGGGTGGGCGCAATCAGGAGCTGGCGCTGGCCGCAGCCCCGGCACTGGCGGGACAGAACGCCGCAGTGTTCTCGGTGGGCAGTGACGGCACCGACGGCCCCACCGATGCCGCTGGTGGCTATGTGGACGGCGACACCGCCGCCGCACTGACGGCAAAGGGCTGGAACGTGTTCGACACCCTGCAAAACAACGATGCCTACCACGCCTTGCAGGCGGTGGAGGGGCTTATCATCACCGGTGCTACCGGTACTAACGTCAATGATGTTGCCGTGGTGCTGATCGGGGGAGAAACGCAGGCAGACGCCTGATACTCTGTCTGCCCGGCGCACCCATAATGCTTGACCCCGCTTTGCCCGCTTTACCCGGGCAGGCGGGGTTTTTGTTGGAAGTACTTGACAGGTATTTTGTAAAGTGATATTATTTTGATATCATAAAGAAACACTTCCGACCCTGATAAGGAGGGACTTGTTATGGAAGAGAAAATTTTGAATACCCGCAAAAATGGCATGGCCGTGCTGCTGCTCACCCTGCTGGGCTATGTGGTGGCCATCGCCCTGTTCATTTACAGCATCACCCTGCTGAATGCAGACCGGATGCTTCTGGGCGTGCCGCTGCTGATTTTGTCTATTGCGTATTGGATCGCAGGCATTTTCCTGTTTTGCGGTCTTAAAGTATTAAAGCCGCAGGAGGCGCTGGTGCTCACCCTGTTTGGCGATTACATCGGCACCCTGAAGGGACAGGGCTTTTACTGGGTGAACCCCTTCTGCACCGCCGTCAACCCCGCCGCCGGTACCCGTCTGAGCCAGAGCGGAGATGTGAACAGCAAGGAGAACAGCGTGGCTGCGCTGTTTGGCAATAACGGCCAGAATGCTCAGATGAGCGTGGAGTCCATGAGCAAAAAGATTTCGCTCAAGATGATGACCCTGAATAACTCCCGCCAGAAAATCAACGATTGTCTGGGTAATCCGGTGGAGATCGGCATTGCAGTCATCTGGCGCGTGACTGATACCGCCAAGGCTGTGTTCAACGTGGATAACTATAAGGAATACCTCTCCCTGCAGTGCGACAGCGCCCTGCGCAACGTGGTGCGGGTGTACCCCTATGATGTTTCTCCCAACGTGGATACCACCGGCGACGGCGTAGCCGACGAGGGCAGCCTGCGCGGCTCCTCTGAGGTGGTGGCTGCCCGCATCCGGGACGAGATTCAGAAGAACGTGGCAGAGGCAGGTATCGAGGTGGTGGAGGCCCGCATCACCTATCTGGCCTATGCACCGGAGATCGCAGCGGTCATGCTGCAGCGCCAGCAGGCCAGTGCCATCATTGATGCCCGCAAGATGATCGTGGACGGCGCTGTGGGCATGGTGGAAATGGCGCTGGATCGTCTGAACGAGAACAAGGTAGTGGAACTGGACGATGAACGCAAGGCGGCAATGGTGTCCAATCTGCTGGTGGTGCTGTGCGGCAACCGGGATGCCCAGCCCATCGTGAACAGCGGCAGCCTGTACTGATATGGCAGAGCCGAAAAAACAGGTGCCCCTGCGCCTGAATGCTAAACTCTACGATGCCCTTGCCGCTTGGGCAGAGGATGACTTCCGCTCGGTGAACGGGCAGATCGAATATCTGCTTACCGAGTGCGTGCGTCAGCGCAAAAAGAACGGGAAATATGTCTCCGACCAGCTGGATGTCCCGCCGGAGCTGGACCTTCATTGAAGCACCCGTGAAAAAACGTTTGGAGCGCTCCGCAGAGCACGACAAAACGCAAATTATTCACAAGGCCGCTGCACAAGACCGGTGCAGCGGCCTTGTGTTTGTCGGGGAAAAGCCGTACTTTCCGGCGGGAAGCGCGCAATGCTCCGGTATTTCGTCGAAAAAGGCGACCAAAGCTACGAAAAGGTCTTGAAGATATAGGAGAAGATGAACATATATCTGGGCGAAAACGTTACTTTTTTGGGTTTTTCCGGAAAAAAACTTGCCTAAAAGTTTGCGGCGTGCTAAACTAACAGCGGGAAATTGTTTTGCGTAAGCAGACAGGGGGTGAAGCTATGAAAATACTGGTCGTGGATGACGGTCAGCTTGCGATCAATTCGCTGATCCGTATCCTGTGCCGGGTGGCACCGGACTGTGACTATATCAGTGCCATGACGACTGACGATGCCCTGACGTGGATGCGGCAGGGCCCGATGGATGCTGCCTTTTTGAACCTGGAAATGCCGGGTATGAATGGCCTTGCCCTTGCCCGCATGATCCAGAAATTGCAGCCCCGCTGCAATATCATCGTGGTCACCGAGCACCCGGAGTATGCACTGGAAGCATTGCAGATCTTCGTCAGCGGTTTTCTGCTCAAGCCCGCCAACGAGGCCGATGTGCGCAATGTGCTGGAAAACCTGCGTTACCCGCCGGAGACTGCGCCGGTGGGTATCAAGATCCAGTGCTTCGGCAACTTTGAGATTTTTGTGGGCGGACGTCCGCTCTCCTTCAAGCGCAGCAAGAGCAAGGAGCTGCTGGCCTACCTTGTGGACCGCAACGGCGCCACCTGCACCAACGGCGAGATGCTGGCTGTCCTGTGGGAGGATAAGCCTGATACTGCTTCGCTGCACAGCCACCTGCGCAATTTGATCTTTGACCTCAGCCATACGCTGGAGGATGCAGGGGTCAACGGGCTGCTGGTACGCGGCCGCAGCACCTTGGCGCTGGATACCAGCAAGGTGGACTGCGATTATTATAACTTCCTGCGGGGAGACCGCTCGGCCTTCAACGCCTACCGGGGCGAGTATATGACCCAGTATTCCTGGGCAGAAGTCACCCGCTCGGCGCTGCGCCAGCAGGCCGCAGCTATGCCCAAAAGCGGGTCTATCCCAAGCTATTACGTCCCGCCTACGGGCTTTTAAAATTGCATAAAACGCCAAAGGCTGCTGCGCATCGTTTTGCACAGCAGCCTTTTTGACTTTTTATAAGTTTGAAAGTGGGATAACGGAACGCCCGCAGGTGTTCTGTTATCCCAAAATAAATTCCTTAAAAGTGCTCCAGTTCCAGCAGATATTCCTTGATCTCCAGTCCCTCGGCGTAGCCGGTCAGGCTGCCGTCTGCGCCGATGACCCGATGGCAGGGCACCACGATGCACAGCGGGTTGCGGTGACAGGCGCTGCCCACGGCGCGGCTTGCCTTGGGTTTGCCCAGCGCCGCCGCCAGTTGTCCGTAGGTGCGCACCTCCCCGTAGGGAATCTTGCGCAGCTGCGCCCATACCGCCTGCTGAAAGGGCGTGCCCTTTGCTGCCAGCGGCAGGTCGAACTCCCGGCGCACCCCGGCAAAATATTCGTTCAGCTGCTCCTCGGCCTCCTGCAGCAGGGGTGTTTCCACCACCCTGCGTGGCAGCGGCTCCAGCTCCGGCGCACCGTCCGGGCAAAAATGTACCCCGCACAGCGCGTCGTTTTCCTCCTCCAGACAGATGGCACCAAGGATGCTGTTGATGTACCAGACGTTCAAAATCGGCCTCTTCCTTTCCTGCAAGAATGTGCTATACTGGTACTATCTTAACACAAAAATTTCCGTGAGGAAAGGGGCGTTTCAACTATGGTCAAGGCACTGGAAGACATTATTGCAAAAAGCAGCAGCATCGTCTTTTTCGGCGGCGCGGGCGTTTCTACGGAGAGCGGCATCCCGGATTTCCGCAGCGTGGACGGGCTGTACCACCAGAAATACGACTACCCGCCCGAAACCATCCTCAGCCATACCTTCTGGGAGGAAAACCCGGAGGAATTTTACCGCTTTTACCGCGACAAGCTGATCGTAAAGGGTGCAAAACCCAACGCCGCCCATCTGCGGCTGGCAAAGCTGGAACAGCAGGGCAAGCTGCGGGCTGTGGTCACCCAGAACATTGACGGCCTGCATCAGGCGGCAGGCAGCAAAACCGTGTACGAGCTGCACGGTAGCACCCTGCGCAACTACTGCACCTGCTGTGGCAAGTTCTACGATGTGGATTTCATCGCAAACAGCACCGGTGTGCCCCGCTGTACAGAATGCGGCGGCATCGTAAAGCCGGACGTGGTGCTTTACGAAGAGGGCTTGGACGAGGAGGTGCTGTCCGGCGCGGTGGATGCCATCCGCCATGCCGATACCCTTATCATCGGCGGCACCAGTCTGGTGGTGTACCCCGCCGCCGGGCTCATCCGGTATTTCCGGGGCGATAATCTGGTGGTCATCAACATGCAGCCCACCGGAGCGGATGCTTCTGCCGACCTGTGCATCGCAAAGCCCATCGGGCAGGTGCTGAGCGAGGACATCTCGCTGGACTGATTTTTGCACTGTAAGGCGCACTGTTTCGCGCCGGTTCGCGCGCAGTTTTCCGTATGCTGATGGAAAGAACGACAGAACGGAGGAACTGCAAATGATCCAGGTATGCGACCCGCCGCGTCAGCGGCAGGTACGGCGGCTTTCCGCCGAGGAATTTTTTACATTGGTGCGCTGCGGCGGGGCGGGGTTTTACCGCCCCTGCTCCGAGGTGCTGCGGATGCTGACCGCAGGCGAGGCGTGGGGCACAGCCGGGGCGGCGCTGCTGGTGCTGCCCCTTACCGCCGATACCGCCGCAGCAGCGGCACTGCGCAGCTGGCTGGGACGCAGGCAGCTGGAGGGCGGCTGTCTGCTCACCCCGCCGGTGAATACCGGCGAGGAGCTGCCCGCCCGGCTGGTGGAAATTGCCGCAGCCCGGGCAGACCGGCTGCGCCGCAAGGGCACGGCATGGGCGGTGGTAGAGTGCACCGAAACGGCGGCAGCGCTGCTTCCGCTGTATTTTCGGCAGGGCTTTGGGCTGCGGGCGCTGCGCCCGCTGGAAAGTCTTGCGCCCTGCTTTTTGCTGCGCACCGGCTGTGTACCCGCCCGCACCGCGCCGGTGTGGGTGCCGCTGGAGGACAGGGTGCAGCTGGCGCTGCTGCTGGCAAAGGGCTATGCCGCACTGGACAGCCGCCCCTACGGCGGCAGCCTTGCGCTGGCACTTTATCCGCTGAAAGAAACGGAATAACGTAATCAGAGAGGGAATGAGAAAGCTATGAAGGCAGTGATTCTGGAAAGTTATGTGATGGAAGAAGGGGACTTGGACTGGTCCGAGGTAAAGACACTGGTGCCGGACACCACCAGTTATGTGCGTACCGACTACGCTGACATTGCACCCCGCATCGGGGATGCAGAGCTGGTGCTCATCAACAAGTGCCGCATTGACGAGGCAGTATTGGCGCAGTGCCCGAACCTCAAGTGGGTGGGCATCATCGCCACCGGCACGGATAATATCGACCTTGAAGCCTGCCGCCGCCATGGGGTGGCAGTAGCCAACGTGCCGGGGTATTCTACTTACAGCGTGGCGCAGATGACCTTCAGCCTGTTGCTGGCCATCTGCCAGTGCGCCCAGCGGTACGACCGGGCGGTAAAGGACGGGTACTGGCAGCTGGGCGTCCCGGCAGAATACGGTCTGCTGCCGCAGGTGGAACTGCTGGGCAAGACCTTTGGCATCTACGGCTACGGCAGCATCGGCCGCCAGACCGCCCGCATTGCAAAGGCCTTTGGCATGGAGGTGCTGGTGTGCACCCGCACGGTGCGCCCGGAGTACGCCGCCGATGGGGTGGAGTTCGTGAACTTTGACACCCTGCTTGCCCGCAGCGATGTGCTCAGCCTGCACTGCCCGGCCACCCCGGAAACCCGCGGGCTGATAAGCCGGGAAGCCCTTGCAAAAATGAAGCCCGGCGCTATTTTGCTGAATACCGCCCGGGGCGCACTGGTGGACGAGGAAGCCGTAGCGGATGCGCTGGAAAGCGGCAAGCTTGCCTTTTACGGCGCCGATGCCTTTGCCACTGAGCCGCTGCCGCCTCAAAGCCGTCTGCGCAGTCTGCCGGGCGCGGTGCTCACCCCGCACATTGCATGGACCACCAAGGAAGCATTGCAGCGGCTGATGGATATCACCACCGGCAATCTGCGCAGCTTTCTGGCCGGGAAAGGCGAGAATATCGTCAACCCTTGATTTTGGCAGGGCACTGTACTATACTGTTCCATGATTTCAGGCTTTCCCGGCAAAAGAACTGCCGTGAAAATAACGTATGCACAAGAGTATCCGGCAGCCTTGCCGCTGCTCTGAGGGAGGTAAAAATGAGTTACGCCATCGTATTCAGCAGCAAAACCGGCAACACCGCACTGCTGGCACAGACCCTGCGGGAGCAGCTGCCGCAGACAGACTGCTGCTATTTCGGCGCGCCGGACGCTGCCGCGCTGGCAGCAGACACCCTGTATGTGGGTTTCTGGACGGACAAGGGTAAGGCGGACGCCGACACGCTGGATTTCTTGCAGCAGCTGCACGGCAAGCGGGTGTTCCTGTTCGGCACCGCAGGCTTTGGCGGCAGTGCGCCCTACTTCGAAAAGATCCTTGCCGCCACCCGGAAGGCGCTGGACGGCAGCAACACCGTCATTGGCAGCTTTATGTGTCAGGGCAAAATGCCCATGTCCGTCCGGCAGCGGTACGAGGCGATGAAGGCGCAGCCTGCGCGCATCCCCAATCTGGATGCCCTGATCGAAAACTTCGATAAGGCACTCTCCCACCCGGATGCCGCAGATCTGGAACAGCTGAAGCAGGCTGTAAAGTGAGTGAAAAAGAGCGACCGCACATTGTTTTGTGCGGTCGCTCTTTCTGTATGGGCTGTATAGGACAAGCGCTAGTCAATGGTGGTTTTGGTACGCCCGATGCCAATGACGGCGGTGGAGATTTTTTTCCAGCTGTCGCAGCCGCACACGCCGTCCACTCGCAGGCTGGTGCGCTTCTGGTAGCCGCGCAGCGCCTGCTCGGTGCGGGCACCAAAGATGCCGTCGATGCGGGTGCCGGTCTGGTAGCCAAGGGTGGAAAGTGCATCCTGCAAAATCATGACATAGCAGCCCCGGCTGCCCCGGCGCAGGGTAGGGTAACCGGCGGTGGTGCCGCTGCAGGCCGGGGTGCCGTAGCGACGGTCAAAGTGCACCCATGTGGGGGTCTGGCTCAGCGGCTCCACATAGCCCCATGCGCCGGAAGCGCGGGCGGCGTTGTAAATGGCGGTGCGCTGGCGCTGGCCAAGGCTTTGCCCCACATCGAACGCTACCCCCGCGTAGTGCTGGCTGCGGGTGCCGTGGCCACCCTCCCAGATGCGGCGGAAGGCGTACCCCACCGGGATGCCCCTGCCGTATTTGCGGCGGGTCAGATTCCAAGCCTCCATGGCGGCAATGGTGGTCCACAGGGTAGGGCTGGCCGATTTGCCCCGGAACTCCCGCAGCCGCAGGGTGGTCAGGGTGCTGTAAGGCATGGGGTCGTTCTCGTTCAGGTTTGCGTAGGTGTACACCTTGTTTTCGTAGGCGTCATAGATCAAAAGGCGTGCCATCCCTCATTCCTCCTTCTCGCAGCCGCAGGGGTCGGCGCACTGGGCTTGCAAGGCGTGCCATGTTTCCCGGTACACGATGCCGTTTACCGGCTGCAGCCCCGCCTGCTGCTGGACAGCCCGCACGGCAGCGGCGTCTGACGCGCCAAAGCGGTTGTTATCGGCCACATAGCCCTCGCCGCAGGAAAGCTGTGCCCGGCGGTTGAGCCAGCGCTCCACCTGCCCCACCTCCTGCCCGGCGCTGCCTTCGGCGATGGCGCGTCCCGGGTAAGCGGTGCCGGGAGGGATGCCTCTATCGGGATTCGGGGCGTGAGCGGCCAGCTGCAAACTCAGCGCCTCCACCGCCGTCCATGTGTCGGCATCGGCAATGCCGGTCTGCTCCAGCCCTAATAGCTGCTGGGCGCTGCGGGTGGCTGTGGCGGTTTCGTCGGTATAGCGGTCGGCAAGGGGCGGAGCTTCCACGCTGGAAAAATAATAGGCGATGCGCTGCAAAAGCAGATTGTAATACAATATGGTCTCACCGCTGCTGCCCACCGTCAGTGGGGCGCCGGGGTAGGGCAGACGCTTTAAGGTGACCACCGGGCCGGAAGAGCGCAGCTGGCTGGCGCGGCCATAGAGGGAGTTCCATGTGGTGCGCCCCACCACGCCGTCCACGGTAAGTCCCGCAAACCGCTGGTACGCCCGCACCGCCCGCTCGGTATCCGCGCCGAACTTGCCGTCAATGCTTACCGGCGGGATGCTGCTCTCGTAGGCGCTCATGAGGTAGAGATAAAATTGCAGCTCCCGCACCGCTGTGCCGGAAGAGCCGGTGCGCAGCACACCCGGGTACTCGCCGGGGCGCAGAGAGGAGGAAAGCAGCCGGTTGGCGATATCGTTGTACACCTCGTACAGCTTTTGCCATGTGGTGCGCCCCACCACCCCGTCTGCCGTCAGCCCGAAGTATCGCTGGAACCGCCGCACAGCCGCCGCCGTGCCCGCGCCGAATTTTCCGTCCACGGTCACGCTTTCAAGGCTCGTGTACACGGTGCGTGCGATCTTCAGCCAGAACTGCACCAGCCGCACATTCTGCCCGGAGGAACCCTCCCGCAGTGGCGTGCCGGGGTAGGCGTTGGGGGTGCCGTTGTCGGACTGGATGCTCAAAAACTCGTCGTACAGCTCCTTCCAAGTGGTCTGCCCCACTATGCCGTCCACCGTAAGGCCATATTTGCGTTGGAAGGCGCGCACCGCATTGGCGGTGGCAGTGCCGTATACGCCGTCCACCGTTACGGAGGGGATGGCGCTGTCGTACTGCGCCAGCGTGTTCAGCCAGAACTGTACCTGCTCCACCGCGCTGCCGGAAGCGCCGGTGCTCAGCACCGTGCCGTTCCATGTGCCGTTGGACAGGGTGCCGGTGGAAGTCTCGCCCTCGCTGGTCAGCTCGGCGAGGTCCTTTACCGATACATAGATGTAGCTGATCTTGTACCATGTCTGCCGCCCCACCACGCCGTCGGCGGTCAGGTTGAACTGCTTTTGGAACGCCCGCACCGTTGCGGCCATCCGGCTGCCGAATACGCCGTCTACCGTCAGTTTGCCAAGGAAGGGATAGTCCTTTGTGATGCGGTTCAGCTGCCTTTGCAGGGTGAATACCGCTGTGCCGCGGCTGCCCTGCCGCAGCGGCGTGCCGGGGTAGCTTTGCGGGATAGAGCGGATATTTTTGGTGCGCACGATCTCAATGCTGCTGCCGTAGTAGTAGCGTAAGATCTGCAAGGCGCTGCGCCCGTTGTTGGCCAGCGTTACCGTACCCCACTGCTTGAGCCCCGGGCAGGTGACTGACTTGCCATCGCAGTACTCGGAATAATAGGGGTTCACCGTGCCACGCTTGCGCAGATAGGTGTTAAAGATATCGTCCGTAATGCGCACCATCACCTCGAACACCGTGCGCCCGTGGACGTAGTACTGGTCGTAGCTGGTGGAGTTGGTAATGTTGAAGGTGTAGCCCTTGCTGGGGTACCACTCGGTGTAGATGCGGTTCAGCGCCAACGAGATCTGGCAGTGGATATTCGCCCGCAGTGCCTGCTCCGGCCACGGGAAGCAAAATAACCCAACCAAAAAAATCGCACAATCGTCTAAA
>OGDH01000068.1_pt1 | contig 19062 bp, 10 predicted proteins | sample 1570381 | NCBI WGS metagenome assembly OGDH01 (sample SAMEA2582177, study PRJEB24529) | metagenome | reverse complement strand
GAAGTCAGTTTGCCATTCAGCACCTCTTCCTCTTTTGCAGCCAACATAGAAATTATCTTTTCATTATTATAGAAACTATCACGCAAATGCTCGTTGATAGACTCATACATCCAATACTTGGCCTGTTCATTTCTGCGATATTCAAAATAACCATTCGCTTTCACAAAAGCGAAGTATTCATAGATCATATCCCAGATTTCTTTAATTCCAATACCATAAAAGCCGGAATACGTCATTACTTTAGGACTCCAGCCCGAATCAGGAGCAGGAAACAAATGTAAAGCATTGCGGAAATGACTGGCAGCCAGTTTTGCTTTCTCAATATTGCTGCCGTCTGCTTTATTGATAACAATTCCATCCGCCATTTCCATGATACCTCTCTTAATCCCCTGCAATTCATCACCAGTACCGGCCAGTTGGATCAGCAAAAAGAAATCCACCATAGAATGCACTGCCGTTTCGCTCTGCCCTACTCCAACCGTTTCAACAAAAATCTTATCAAAGCCCGCCGCCTCACAAAGTATGATCGTTTCACGAGTCTTACGAGCTACCCCTCCCAACGAACCTGCCGACGGACTAGGCCGTATAAAAGACTTCGGATGGACGGATAGTTTCTCCATGCGGGTCTTATCTCCCAAAATACTGCCTTTAGAACGCTCACTACTGGGATCAATAGCTAAAACAGCTAATTTTCCTCCCTTCTCAAGCACATGCAATCCAAATACATCAATAGATGTACTCTTGCCGGCACCGGGCACACCACTGATACCGATTCGCATAGAATTTCCGGAATAAGGCAAACACTTCTCTATCACTTCCTGGGCAATAGCCTGATGTTCCGGTTTTACACTCTCCACCAAAGTAACCGCCTGACTCAATACGGTCACATCACCTTTTACGATGCCTTCTACATATTCACCTACGGAAAACTCACGACGACGAGGTTTTTTACGTAGTTTCAAATAAGGATTCACAATAGATGGTTGCTCAATACCTTTGTTCACTGTCAATCCCTTATATTCTTCACTATTTTCAGGATGTTCCATAGCTATTTTTTTGAGGTTACTTTTACTTTTATAATTATCTTCGGATTGTTAGGATCATTGGTTATCATCAAGACACGCGGAGTACCCTTTACTTTCTTCAAATTTTGACCGAAAGCAGTAATCTTCAACTTGGTAGACGCACCCGGTTTCAAGACACGTTTCTTCAACTGGACCCCCAAAGCAGAATTAAACACCTGCAAATCAAGAATTTCCAGATTAGATTTTCCTACATTCTTAACAATAATCGTATGTGCTTTCTTTTCATCGCTTTTCAGTTCTCCCATCTGCAACTCTTTGGCAGAAAGATGAATGGCAGGCGGATTCAAGCGTTCCTGCTGGCTGATATGCGAGAAATCCGGCAATAATATGGCAGAAACCGGAATTTCATTTTCCTCTCCTACCTTATCTCCCGGAAAACGGGATAGATAAACAGAAGCTGTTGTCAAGCCCAATTTAGGCAGCTTATCCGTATCAAGAGTGATCTTGATTTTACCCGTACGTCCCCTTCCTAATTTTTCCGGAGTTGCAACAGCACTGAGGTAAGGAGGCAAATGCATCAGCACAGGGGTATATAGTTTATCTGACGTATTGGCAACCAACAATTCCATAGTCGGTTTATCACCTTTATTGGCATCCTCAAACTCTATTTCTTCCTTATCCAGACGAATAGCGCCAATTTGAAAAGGATGTGTGAAAGTGTAATTCTTAGGATCGGCTGTTACCTCTCCCCGGATAGCCAGATAGATAGGTTTATTCGAGGCATTGCAATAAATGCCTACGCTCTTCTGAAAACGTCCGATGGCTTTGGCGTCAAAAGTAGAACTGACAATCCCGGTCTTTCCCGGTGCAATCGGTTCTTTGGTCCAATCAGCAACCGTGCAGCCACAAGACGTTGTCACATTAGATATCACTAAAGGTTTATCTCCTTTATTAGTGATTTTAAAGGTTGCCGTCACCGGATTTTTCCATAAAATAGTTCCAAATTCATGCGTTGTCTTATCAAATAATGCTTTGGGTTGTGCCTGTACTCCCAAAGTCACTCCCATTAACAAACTTACTATCAGTATAATATGTTTCATACAATTATTTTATGCTTTTTAGATAGCAAAGATAGACAAAAAACATCCTTTACCCATTTTTTCAGCCTATAATTTATTTTATCTTATGAATAACCTTTATCTTTGTCCCGCATTAAAAATCAGATAAATTATGAAAATAGTAAAACATTACTGGTTCGTTGCCATTGCATTGATTACAATGATAAGTTTTTCTTCATGTGAAAGCGATGAGGAAAGAGGATTTGACATTTCAGGATTATACGGTAAGACTTGGTGGGGCGATATGGGATTTGAAGACCGATATGGAGAACCTCTTTACAGTTACATCACATTCACCTCAGGTGCTTTCACAGATCATGGTGTAGGTACGGAAGAGCGCTGTTACCATAATGATGAACTTTATAGGGTATATAAGTTTGACTGGGAAATTCAAAACGGTTGGTTGTATCTATATTATTCAGATAGTTATACATTTATAATTGAATATCCATCCGTTTCAGGCCGCTATTTTTATGGCACGGCTGAAGATGGTTTTGAAATAAGACTAGAATGGGTGGACGGCAGAAGCATAAGAAAAAAGTAAGTTAGCAAGCTAACTTACTTTTTATGAAATCACACAATTAATTCCAGACATCCCGTGTCTTTATTCCACCATCACCCGATATCCTCCCGTATGCCCTCCGAATTCCGGAGCATAAGCAGACTGAACAGTTGCAATTCCGGCCTGATATTCTCCTGTCCGGTTCACATACACCTGATACTCTATCACATAAGTTCCTTTTCTCATCTGATCGATAAAGAACTGAGTCGAAGCATCTTTGGTAGCCTGATAATATCCCAGCCCGTTACCCCAACGGAATCCCGAAACTGCCTGTAACGGTTCCATACAAGCTGCACGGTCATCCTTGATCTGAACAAAATCCATATCACGGTCAGCCTTCACAGTCAGGCGAACGGTAATCCTATCGCCAACCTTCAATGGAGCTGATTCATTCAAAGCCTCATCTCCTTTATATAATTGACGGCTGACAGACAATCCGTTTCCCTGCTCACCTATTTGATCCATACTTTCCAGATATTGGGCATAAACGGCTCCCCAACCCATTCCGGTTCCTTCTTTATCCACGCTTACTTTCTTGATATTCATCACATCACCGGACACCGTCTTCTTGATATAACCGATGGCATTATCTGCCGGAGTCCGGATCACTTCTTTACCTAAAGTAATCTCTACTCCTCCTGTATTTGCCAATAAATCCGAAGCTCCTGTAGCCATCAATGCATACACCGCATCAGCCGTGGCAATCGGCGTTTCCCAAGTCTGTGTCTGTTTCTGCTTCAACAGCCAGCGTTTCATTTCATCAATAGCTTTCGTATCTTTTGTTATACGCTGTATAGCTTCCATAGCAGCCACTTCAGTCGGAATTTTATAACTGAACCATGAATATCGGGCTTTAGGAGTATCAAAGTAACGCCCCATTTCATCCGTCACAACAGAATACTCCATCAATGACTGCATAAACAGCCTGGCTTCTGCCACCTTACCGGCCTGCTGCAAGATGATAGCTCCCAACGCCTTTCCATAAATCGTCAGTTCTTTTCCCTCACCGGACAACTTGTCTATGAAATACCGGTTCACCTTTTCATCAACCGGAGCCTTGCCATCCAAAGCACAGATATACAAATACCTGAGAACCTGCTCTGACGGACGGAGGCCGACGGCTCCTTTCTTTTCAGCTTCTTTCATTGACTTATACTCTTCGGCTGCCTGCTTGCCTAAATACTCGAACCCTTTTTGAATCATAGGCTGCATCCGGCTGTCAGCATCCTGATGAGTCAATGCATTCAGCCGGACAAGCATTTCCATTACCTGAGTGGTTACATAGCGGCTGCCTTGCATACCTTTATACCAACTCCATGCGCCATCGGCATTTTGCAATTCTCCCAGTTTCTCTACAGAAACAGCCAGTTGGCTATTCATTGTATTCAGGTCAAACAAAGTGGCGATACGCTGTTTTTGTTCGGCTTCATTGGTAGCTTCTGTCAGCCAGGGAGTTTCAGCGAGCAGGATATTTTTCAGTTCCTGATTCTTTTGCAGATTGCTCATAAAAGTCTCCTTCGTGCCACCTTGAGCCTTCCAGCTATCAAAGACCTGCTTGATACGGGGATTTTCTTTGACTATAAACGCAGCCAATGAATGGGCATAATAAGCGGTAGCCCAGGAAAGCGCATCTTCATTCTGAGGATTAGCCACTACAGGCAAAGCCTGCACGGCATACCAAGCCGGATGGGCAGTAAATTCTACGGTCAACCGTTGTTCGGAAGCCGTTTTGCTATGCTTGTTAAACAGGTTTTCCAAAGAGAAAGTATGCGCACCTTCCCCATTCACGTTCAGAGGAACGGTTTCCGTCACCCACTGTTTGTCTGTCAGAACGGGGATGTAACGCTGTTCTCCATCACTGAAGGTATCTCCATCCGCTACCATCCGGCATGCCATTACCGCATATTTGTCACTCACTTCAAAAGTAAAGTTCACATGCCCGGTTTCTCCTCCCTTCACATCAAACTTCTGTTTTTGTGAATAGAATACCTTTTCTGTTTCCGGATTGAACAATTCCATGCGGACAGTCCCTTTCACTCCCTTGTCCGACAGGTTCATCAGTGAAGCGGCAATATTCGCTTTATCTCCCACGCGGACAAAGCGGGGCATATTAGGCTGAAGCATAAACTCTTTGCTGGCAGTAGCGGTAGCTTCTATCTTTCCATAATCCACATTCCGGGTATGTGCCAAGCCCATAAACGTCCATCGGGTAAGGCTTTCGGGTAGTACAAAGGAAATACTGACTTCACCTTTTTCATTGGTGCGGAGCTGTGGGTAAAAGAATGCCGTTTCCGCAAAGTTTTCACGTATCTGTATATCACCCGTTTCTGCCAGTTCTTCAGAACTGCCCATTTCTACCTTTTCCTGTGCAGACGTTTCTACCATTTCTTCCTGGAGCACCATATCAGTAACAGCCTCCTGGTTCATCACAGCATTTGCGGCACTCCTGCCTCTAATCTTCAAAGCTCCTGCAAGAGTGGCACGAGGACTGCCTCCGTAACCTACCACCATAGCCTCCATTCTTCCTGTAGATGGAATGATCAATTCACTATATTCCAAAGGAACCGCACGGAGCCTCTTCAACGGGAAATCAACATACAAATAAGCATTCCGCATATAGGATGTATTCCAATAAGTCAAAGGAACCACATAATGAAAGTCCACTCCAAAGTCCAACTTATGTGCACTATAGATTTTATCCAGAGAAGCATCATACATAGTAGCCAGCATTTCAGCCTCAGCCGGGCTTCCATCCGGATAAAGTACCGTCAGTTTCCATTCCTCTTGCTGTCCAGGACGGAGTTTGTCACGGAACGTAGTCCATTTCAGCTGCAACTTCTTTTCAGGGGCCGGTTTCATAATCCGTGCATTATGACTGTAAAGTCTGCCATCTTTCACAAATGCCATACTTACCAGAATGCCGTCACCATATTCCTTCTTATAAGGGAAGCGGAAACTGACCACCGAGTCAGAAAGCTCTATACGTTTGCTTTCCAAGCGCTTATTTCCTGCAAATACATCATAAAGCAGATAGACATTCTTTTCGCTGCTACCTATATATACAGTAGCCGGAGATGCTGCATCAAATTCCAGACCATCCTGATAGAACCAATCCGTTATCACGAAAGGCGGACGCTTGTCGTTCAATGAAAACAGAAGGAAATTCTTAGATGCCGTACACTCTCTGCCCTGCGTATCCTTAGCCGAGAGCTTCAAACGATAATTGCCGGAAGGCAGGGCATAAATAGCCTCTGGAACAAAACTCTTGTTGGCTTCCACCGTACCGGTCAATACCTTTCTGCCTTCTTTTTCCTGACCGTCTTTCTGCTCCTCCATTTCGACTACCTGATAAGTAACCGGAGTATCTACCGGCTCACCCGAAAGATTCATGGCTGTCAGTTTTATTTCCAGCTTCTTTTCTTTCACCAAATTATCGGGCAGATTATCCATATTCAGCACCATTGAAGTACTTCCTAAAGGCAATGACAAATTAGCTTGCTGTGTCTCACCTGCACCATCCGTCACATCCGCCTGTATGTTGTACGTATAATACCACAACGGAGATTCTCTCCTGTCCGAGTCTATTTCAAAATGCACCGGAACGCTGAACTTACCATCCGCATCGGTCATTGCCTCTCCCTCCCAACGGGCTGAACCTCTGCCCATAAACCGCCAGACCCAGGCATAGGAACGAGATATATTATAGTGTACCCTGGCATTCTGCACAGGCGCACCGGCAAAAGTCTTTGCCATACCCACCACTTCTATAGAGTCACCCACTTGATACTCCACTTTCACGGGCTCAAACGTGACATCAAAGGTGGGACGTTTATATTCTTCTACCTTAAAACTGACAGAAGTATCGGCCGCACGCAAGCTAAAATAACCGGTCAGGCAAGGAGAGGGCAAAACAAACTGTCCGCTGAACGAGCCAAAACCATTCGTCCGTACTTCCACTTTTCCTGTTTCATTATTATTCGCATCATATAGGGATACCGTATATTTTTTATCCGCAAGCACACGCGTAGAATCCTTTTCCATTTCATAAGCCAAGCCGGATACATATACGGTTTGACCGGGACGGTAAATGGAGCGGTCGGTAAATAATTGCAAAACTTCTTTCCTCTTGCTCTCTTTATAGTAATAATCGTTTTTCCAAAGATTCAAGATGGGCATCGCATTATCAGCCGCCGTATGTGCATTATACCAGTATTTGTTACTATTCAGGAAATCCAGTTTCAAAGTACCCTGTTTATCCGCCTGGTAGGTCTGTTGGGGAGAATAACCTCCCCCCTTCTCCGTATAAATGGTTACTTCCGCCTCAGAAACAGGCTGTCCGCTCACTGCATCTACCACCACCAGTTCCAACGTACCATCCGGCAGAGGACGATAAATGGTCTTTAAAGCGGTGACATTCATTAATGTTCCGTCCGAAACGCCCTTCTTCCCATCGGGCACTGCCTTTAAGAAATAAATTCCCGCTTGAGGAGCCTGTATGGTCAGGGTGGTATCGACATTCAAATAATCTGTAGTAGGTTTCAAAGAAAAATGCTCCTCGCGTTGCAAACGGGCATATTTACTTTCAAAATGGGTGGTTCTGTTCTGCAATACGGCAGAGGTAACGGGTAAATTCACCTTATATAACTGCAAGGTGATGCCGGTAAGGTTTTTATAATTTACTTTCACCGACTGCTGTTCACCCGGATAGGCCGTAGCTATTTCCAGTGAAAGGCTTGCATTCAGAATTTCCTTTTCTATATTCTTCAGTTGGTTGATACCTTCGTAACGGGGGTATCCGGCTATTCCTTCACGAACTATCCGCAAGCGCTCTACCTGATTATTTTGATACTGTAGAAATTGTGCCAAAGCCAGATAAGCTTCAGGGACTGTTTTCACAGCCGGATAAGTATGAATCCACTTCCGGAGTTCCTGTTGGCATACGTCATTCGAGAAGTTTCCGGAAAAATTGCGGTACAGGTAATTCAATGCGTCTATCCCGGTCAGCAACCAACCCTCACGCTCCGTTTCCGTATCGTATGCTTTCAGCAAGGACTGATAAGTCTGCATGACAGCTGCCGTCAGGTCACAATCAGAGACGGGAACAAACTGATAAGTAACAAACTGATCCATATCCGTCATATCCGCAGGCAGACTGTTTGTCTGATTTGCTTTAGCAGCCGCCTGCCACCTGTACTGCTGCATGATTTGTATGGCACGACGTGCCAGCAGGTTGTACAGATTATCACGAAAATACCGTTTACTAGCCTCTCCCACTCTCACCATAGGTCTCAATTTCTCGACCGGGATAAGTAATAACCGGTCTTTATCCTTGAGAGAGGCCTGCAAATAACCCAATCCTTTTTTTACGTCGGCAGGCATGGTCATTTCACCCAGAATGGAATACAATATAGCTTTGTCTTCCATACTGCCGGTTTGGGAAGCCCATTGTTCCAAACCATTCATATCTACCTTCAAGCTATCGGGAGTTAAAAGGGAACGGTACTGCATGGCAGTGAGATAGGCTTTCATCATTTGCGGTACATTCTGTTCCGCTTTTGCTTTATCGTAGATTTTCATTGCTTCGGAAATAACCGACTTGGGCAGATCCTTTCGTTCCAATACTTCCAGTTCTTTCCACAAATTGTCATAGGTTTGTGCCTGCATAGGAGCAAATACGCTCATTACCAGTAACACTATCAAAGATAAATAACGAATTTTCATATCTACAATCTTTTAGTTCGTACTAAGTCTTCTTTAACAAAGAAACGAAATAGATGTTTAAAGACTGCATACGTTTTAATTAAAATAACTAAAACAGAAAAGGAAAGATCTTTCAGCGCAGCCAAAGCAAACGTTGCAGCACCAGTCTTTTATAGGGTTTCTTCATGTCTTCGGGCAGGAAGGAAACATCTATCAGTTCCATCCATTTAATGATGGAACGTCGGAATTTCCAAGCGATGTTCTCTATTACCTTGCCACTGCCCCCCGGCGAGCTCCTCCGTATCCTCGGGCATGACAATAACCGTGGACAGCAAATGGTATGCAGGCGTCAGACTATAGCCCATCCCCGTATCATACAATGAAAAGTTCTTCAGGTGCCAGCCGGATAACGCAAGAATCCGGCATCATAGACAAAGGTAAAACCATTTTCGTCTTCCGTCAGCGTCCCCGCGTAGATATATATCATTCAGGTATATTTTTCCCCTTCTCATACGCTATGCTCCTTTCCTGCAGGCACTGCTCCCACTTCATACCCGAAGAGGGCAAGCACCTGGTTTACCTTGTCTATTCGCAAAGTTTGCTTTCCTTGTTCCAACTCGCGCACAAAGCGAAGCCCCACTCCCGCCTTAGCTGCCAAATCTACTTGCGTAAGTCCGAACCGCTTGCGCATTTCCTTAACAAACAATGACAATGAATTATTCATAATTACACCCTTTAGGGTACCAATATAGCAAAACCAGCGATAATTACACCCTAATGGGTATAATTTATTAGCTTCTTTTGCATAATATACCCGAAAGGGTGCAAAGTATTAGCCCAAACCAGCGCATTACGGAAAACCAGGAGTATTCAGCAAATTCGTGATACAAAGAAAAAGGACAGGAAAATTCCTTCAAAAGCTTCAGCCTCTCCGCAAACCCTTGGCCGGTGGGCATTCCGGCTGAAGGATTACACCTGAAAATGCTTCAGCCCGAAGAAAAATCCTTCAGCCGCACCCTCTTGGGGTATGCATACTCCGCACAGATTGGTTCCCCAATGCTTCAAAAGTCCTATATCCAGGCACTTGTCACCGTATCGCACCCCTAAATGAGCAAACTGACACAACCGGAAACATATTCTTTTTCATCAGGATAAGTTTGTATTTTCTGTCCATCACTTAGGTGAACACGCCATTCCACTTTGGTGAAGATCCATTGTCACCTGTATAAAACGGCTGCTTCACTAAGGTGAAGCAATAAAGCTGTTACGGCAGTCAAAGCAAACTCTTCCTAATAGTAACATCATTTCCAACAGGCATAAAAGCACCAGAGAAAATGAACTTCCACAAACACATCCCGAACAGCCAAAAACTGAAGCTTCCATAATCGGGCTGAAGGAATTTCCAAAGGCAATCCTTCAGCCGCTTCGCCCTATTGACGGGCTTTTGCGGAGAGGCTGAAGCTTCTGAAACAAAAAACAGGGCAATGTCCCCGGAGGCACTGATAATCACCTCAATGGTAGCAGAAACCGACAAGTGTACACATGAAGCGGCAGTTTCCGAATAAAATAAGCCCTCTCCCGCATATATAGCCGGAAATATCGTATATTTGCTCTGTACTAAAGAAATAGAACCACTATGAAGAAAGAAGAATTAATGCGGAAAGCCATTGAGCTTTCTATAGAGAATGTGGCAAACGGCGGCGGACCCTTTGGAGCCGTAATTGCCAAAGATGGTGAAATCATTGCGACCGGAGCCAATCGTGTCACCTCACAATGCGACCCTACCGCCCATGCGGAAGTCAGCGCCATCCGTGCGGCGGCAAGCAAACTGGGAACATTCAACTTGAGCGGATGTGAAATTTATACTTCGTGTGAACCGTGTCCCATGTGTCTGGGAGCCATTTACTGGGCACGGCTGGATAAAATGTATTATGCAAACAACAAGACGGATGCCAAGAATATAGGGTTTGACGACTCTTTTATCTATGATGAGTTAAGCCTGAAGCCTTCGGCACGCAAGCTGCCTTCCGAAGTTCTTTTGGCGGAAGAGGCGATAAAGGCATTCCAACAATGGACAGAGAAAAGTGACAAAGTGGAGTATTAATAGAAAGGCGCGGACGAAATCCCTATCATCCGCGCCCGAAATCTTTATAAGATCTTAAAGACTATTCTTTTACCGGCGTATTTTCCAACGTAGCTACCACGAAATCATAGAACTTGCCTACAGAAGGAATAAAGCAGCGTTCATCCGGTGAGTGAGGAGAACGCAAGGTAGGACCGAAAGAAATCATATCCAATCCCGGAACCACCGCACCGATGATACCGCATTCCAAACCGGCATGAATCACTTTCACAGCAGGTTCCGTACCGAATTGTGCCTTATAAGACTCCTTCATGGCTTTCAGAATAGGAGAATCCACATTGGGTTCCCAGCCTGAATAACCACCTGAACGGGTTACTTCCATACCTGCCATAGAGAAACAGCTTTCCAATGCAGTATTCAGATAATCCTTCATTGAATCGCGTGAACTGCGGGCCAGGATTTTTATCTCCGCCTTGCCACCACCTATAGAAACAATAGCCAGATTGGAAGAGGTTTCCACGGTATCGGGGATAGTAGGAATCATACGCATCACTCCATTCTGACAAGCATAAATGGCATCCACCAGATTATCTTTAATTTCATCGGGAACCATCATCGCAGGCAATTCCACCCGTTCTGCCTTGAAGCTGATCGGTGTTTCGTGTACATGATATTCTTCATTCCACAATGCTTCGCACTCCTGCACAAATTCCAGTACGTCCGCTTCTTCTTCAGCCGGAACCGTAATGACCACTTCACATTCACGAGGAATGGCATTACGCATATTGCCACCTTGCCAGGACACCAGGCAAGCCTCATCGTAAGTTATCACCTGGTTCATGAAACGAGCCATCAGCTTGTTGGCATTGGCACGTCCTTCATTTATTTCCAATCCTGAATGACCACCGCGCAGCCCTTTCAAGGTAACTTTCAAAGCAATGTCAGCCGGATCTGTTTCCACTTCTTTATATTCCAACACTGCTGTCAGGTCTTCACCGCCTGCACAACCGATATACAATTCTCCTTCTTCTTCCGAATCCAGATTCAACAGAATATCACCGTCTACCGTTCCCGGCTTCAAACCGAACGCACCGAACATACCGGTTTCTTCGTCGGCAGTAATCAGTGCTTCCAACGGACCATGTTTCAGCGTCTTGTCTTCCATGATAGCCATGATAGCGGCAACACCCATACCATCATCGGCTCCCAAAGTCGTGCCTTTAGCTTTCACCCAATCTCCGTCAATGTAAGTCTCGATAGGATCATTTTCAAAATCATGCACTGTATCGTTATTCTTCTGAGGAACCATGTCCATGTGAGCCTGAAGAATCACCTTCTTACGGTTTTCCATCCCCGGAGTGGCAGGCTTGCGGTAAATGATATTACCGGCTTCGTCCTGGAATGACTCTACGCCTACACTTTTTCCAAAGTTCAGCAAGAACTCTTGCACTTTCTTCAAGTAACCCGAAGGGCGGGGAACCTGAGTCAATGAATAGAAATGCTTCCACACGTTCTGCGGAGCAAGAGAGAGAATTGTACTCATAACTTCTTAGTTTTATTTGTGAACGGCAAAGCCGCTAATCCATATATACCCAACAAAATTAATAAAAAAGTTTGTATTCCATGCACTAATAAGGCAAAAATTCCCGCATCTTCTTTTCCCACTCCATAGAGCATCATCATCGTTATGACAGCAAAATGCCACGGACCCGCCCCATTAGGAGTCGGAACTACTACCGCAATGCTACCTACAGCAAACATGACCAGTCCCGCCATCACTCCCAAATTATCGGAAAAATCGAAACAAAAGAAAGAAACATAGAATTGCAGGAAATAGCAAGTCCAGATACCGACGGTATAAAGAATGAACAGAGGCATCCGCTTTACATGACGCAAAGACAGTACACCGACCCATACATTATGGAGAATGCCTTTCACCTTAGCAAAGACCGTCACATTCCTGATCAGAAAAAAAGCCAGCACCAATACGGCCAGCACACAGACGATAGTGATATAGAAATGCCCCGAAGTAAATACCTGTGCCAAAACCGTGGTATCCGTGCCGGTTTCTTTAAAAAAAGTATCGAATACCCTTGCCTGCATTATAAGAGTTACCCCTGTAATCAACGACACACACAGCGTATCAATCAGCCGTTCCGTAACCACCGTACCCAGCGATTTGGAAAAAGATGTACCATCATATTTAGCCAACACCCCGCAACGGGAAATCTCACCTACACGGGGAACAACCAAGTTGGCGGCATAAGACACAAAGATGGCATATACACAATCGGATGTTTTGGGATGCTCGCCCAACGGAGCCAGCGTAAGCTTCCACCGCCAGCCACGAAAAATATGACTAAACACACCAAACACTAATGACACTAACATCCACCCATAGTTCATTCCTCCATCCAAGACCTCCCACACCCGGGAAAAATTGAATCCGTGATACATCCATATCAGTATCGCAGCCCCCAAAAATAACGGAAATGCAATCTGCAAACCTTTATTTATAATCTTTTTTAATCGAGTTCGTTCCAAAATCTGTGTATATTAATTTAGAATGTTTACCTTTGCACGATGCAAAGATACTATCTTAGCGAAATAAACCTATTTATTAACGATAGAAAAATAACGGAATGGGATTAGTAAAGCCAAAAAAATTTCTAGGACAACACTTCTTGAAAGATCTCAGTATTGCAAAAGATATAGCCGATACGGTAGACGTGTGCCCTGACTTGCCAATTCTGGAAGTAGGACCGGGGATGGGGGTACTAACCCAGTTTATTATGCAGAAAAACCGTCCGGTAAAAGTGGTGGAACTGGACTATGAATCTGTAGCCTATCTCCGTGAGAACTTCCCTGCCCTGGAAGATAATATCATTGAAGACGACTTCTTGAAACTGAACCTCGAAAAATTATTTGACGGAAAACCTTTTGTCCTGACCGGCAACTATCCTTATAATATATCCAGCCAGATATTCTTTAAAATGCTGGATTACAAAGACCTGATACCCTGTTGTACCGGAATGATCCAAAAAGAAGTGGCCGAACGCATTGCCGCCGGTCCCGGAAGCAAGACATACGGCATTCTCAGTATCCTGATACAAGCCTGGTACAAAGTAGAATACCTGTTCACCGTACACGAACATGTATTCAATCCGCCTCCCAAGGTGAAAAGTGCGGTCATCCGTATGACACGCAATGAAACGACGGAACTGGGATGCAATGAAAAATTGTTCAAGCTCATTGTAAAAACAACATTCAACCAACGGCGTAAAACTTTGAGAAACTCTATTTCTTCCATTTTAGACAAAGAGAACCCATTGAGCACAGACCCCATTTTCAACAAACGCCCGGAACAGTTGTCTGTACAAGAGTTTATCGAACTGACCAACCAGGTGGAAGCGGCGCTGAAAAACAAGACGGATATTGTCTATAGCAATGATATCGCCCGGAAAGGAACAAACAAGAAAGAATAACACCTATTTATTATATTAACGGAAGAATAGGATGAATAAAGAGGAATTAGAAAAAGTAGAGCAGCTGATCGAGCAAAAAGACTCAGAGCAACTGAAGGACTTGCTTGCCGGACTGCATCCTGCCGACATAGCAGAGCTGTGCAATGAACTGGATGCGGAAGAAGCACGGTTCATATACCTGTTACTGGACAATGAGACTGCCGCCGATGTCCTTATCGAAATGGACGAAGACGCCCGTAAAGAATTCCTGGAAATCCTTCCCTCTGAAACAATCGCCAAACGGTTCGTTGACTACATGGATTCGGATGATGCCGTGGACATTATCCGTGAAATGGACGAGGACAAACAAGAAGAAGTCCTCTCACACATTGAAGACATAGAACAAGCCGGAGACATTGTCGATTTGTTGAAATATGACGAAGACACTGCCGGTGGATTGATGGGTACCGAAATGGTAATCGTAAACGAAAACTGGAGTATGCCCGAATGTCTGAAGGAAATGCGCATCCAGGCGGAAGATATGGACGAAATCTATTATGTATATGTAGTAGACGATGACCAGCGGCTGCGCGGTGTGTTCCCGTTGAAGAAAATGATCACCAGCCCTTCCGTATCCAAAGTGAAGCACGTGATGAGGAAAGAACCGATATCCGTCCATGTAGATACCCCTATAGACGAAGTGGTACAAACCATTGAAAAATATGACCTGGTCGCCGTTCCGGTAGTGGACAGTATCGGACGCCTGGTAGGACGGATTACGGTAGACGATGTGATGGACGAAGTACGTGAACAGGCTGAGCGCGACTACCAGCTGGCATCAGGTTTGTCACAAGACGTGGAAACAGACGATAATGTATTCCGCCAGACTACAGCCCGTCTGCCCTGGCTGCTCATCGGCATGATAGGCGGAATAGGAAACTCCATGATTCTGGGCAACTTTGACAGCACTTTTGCCGCACATCCCGAAATGGCCCTCTACATCCCCCTTATCGGCGGAACAGGGGGGAATGTGGGAACACAGTCCTCGGCACTTATCGTACAAGGACTGGCAAACAGCTCGCTGGATGCCCAAAACACCTGGAAACAAATAGTAAAGGAATCTGTAGTGGCCGTAATCAATGCTACTATTATTTCTATGCTGGTATATATCTATAATTTCATCCGTTTCGGGGCAAGTGCCACCGTGACTTATTCGGTTTCATTCAGCCTGTTTGCAGTAGTCATGTTCGCTTCCATCTTTGGGACCCTGGTTCCTATGACACTGGAAAAACTAAAAATAGATCCGGCCATCGCTACAGGTCCGTTCATATCCATCACCAATGACATTATAGGTATGATGCTTTATATGGGCATCACCGTATTACTATCCTGACACATTTCACTACAGATTACATAGATTGAAATTCAGAGAAAAACAGATTCACACAGAAACCGGCAAAGAATCACAATAAAAGAGAATCTGTATTATTTCTTTTAATTTGTAAATTGTTGTTATAACAAAAACGCTTACTTTAAAAATCTATACGATGGACTCGAATGAAACTATCCGCCCTTTAACCGAAGTTCCAGTGGAACAGACATCTGAAACTTTGGTATCATCTTCCGCTACTGCAGAAGAAAATAACGCTACGTATGTACCTAAACAAACGAAAGAAGAGGTCATCGAACGTTTAAAAGAAATCAACGAAGACGCCTGCAATGCAGACAAACAAGAGTTGGATTTATTGAAACAGAACTTCTACAAGCTGCACAAGGCTGAGCAAGAAGCCGCCCGTAAGGCATTTATTGATGGCGGAGGTGCTCCTGAGGCATTTATTCCCCAACCGGACGATGCTGAAAGCCGTTTCAAAGATATCATGAGCTCTATCAAAGAGAAAAGAAGCGCCATACAAGCAGAACAAGATAAAGAAAAAGAAGATAACCTGGTGAAAAAGCTCGCCATTATCGACCGCTTGAAAGAACTTGCCGAATCTCCCGAAGATGCCAACAAAGCATACAATGAATTCAAGAAACTGCAACAGGAATGGAACGATATAAAACAGGTGCCGGCTGCCAAGGTAAATGAACTATGGAAAAATTATCAGCACTATGCAGAAAAGTTCTATGACTTGATAAAGCTGAACAATGAATTCCGTGAGTATGATTTTAAAAAGAATCTTGAAATAAAAACTCATCTCTGTGAAGCCGCAGAGAAATTGGCTGATGAAGAAGATGTGATTTCCGCTTTCCACCAATTACAAAAGTTACATCAGGAATTCCGGAATACGGGTCCTGTTGCAAAAGAATTGCGCGAAGATATATGGACCCGGTTCAAAACTGCCTCTACAGCCGTAAACCGTCGTCACCAGCAACATTTCGAAGCCTTAAAAGAAAAAGAGCAACGTAATTTGGATGAAAAGACCGTAATCTGTGAAATTGTGGAAGCGATGGAATACGATACGTTCACTACTTTCCAAGACTGGGAAAACAAAACTCAGGAAATCATTGCTTTGCAAGCTAAATGGAAAACAATTGGTTACGCACCTCAAAAAATGAACGTGAAGATATTCGAACGTTTCCGTGCCGCTTGTGATGAGTTTTTCAAACGCAAAGCCGAGTTCTTCAAATCCATCAAGGAAAGTATGGCAGGCAATCTGGAAAAGAAGAAAGCATTATGTGAAAAAGCAGAAGCACTAAAAGAAAGCACAGACTGGAAAGCAACTGCTGATATTCTAAGCAAATTACAAAAGGAATGGAAAACAATCGGTCCTGTACCTAAAAAGTATTCGGATGCCGTATGGAAACGATTCATTGCCGCATGTGATTATTTCTTCGAGCAAAAGAACAAGGCGACTTCTTCACAACGCTCGGTTGAACAGGAAAACATGGTTCAGAAAAAGGCGATCATTGAAAAATTAAATGCAATTGACGCACAGGAAACACCGGAAGAGGATGCGGGAAACGCCATTCGACGGTGTGCGTGCCGGCGGGCAGCGTCATCGCCCGCAGGACGTAGTCGGCCCGGAAGTAGGGGCTTTCCTCGCCGTCGACATAGGCCTTCCAGCCCTGGTCGTAAAAAATCTCCGAGAACACCGCCACCGCCTCTTCGGGGAGCGTGTATTCGTATTTGAGGTAGTTCGGGCGGTACTCCGTGAGCTCGATCCGGGCGGAGGCGTAGATGCCGAGGGGCATGGGCCGCGATGCGCTCTTCGCCGGATTCTGCCCCGACACCACCGCTGTCGTGCGGAGGTCCGTCTTGCCCAGCAGGTCGATTTCCGCCTGCGCCGAGGGGGCGTAGATGACGCTGTCGACGAACCACGCCGCTCCGAAGGCCGTCGTGCGGCGCTGCGCTTCGGGCTGCCCCTCCTTGCCCGGAACGATCAGGTAGCGCGTGTTGAGCATGTCGAGCACTCCGTCGTCGGCGTTGGAAAGGTAACGGTCGATCAGATCCTGGTAGCGGGCCAGCTTCGCCCCGTGGTAACCGCCCACCGAGCGGTGGAAATAGGAGGTCGTGGCGTCGTTGAAGGGGCTGACCGTGAGGTTCAGCACCCGGTAGCCCGGGTCCTTGTCCTGCATGATCGCCTTGTCGGCCGCCGAGGCCGTCACCTGGTTGCGGCGCGGCGAGACGAAATTCTCCGACGAGAGGAACCGCAGGTCGACCGGCACGAGGTCCAGCAGCATCACGCCCGCGAGCAGGCCCGTCAGTACGTATCGGTTGATCCGGCGCAGGGCGAACAGCGCCACGCCGCCCGCCGCCAGCAGGATCATCACGAGCGAACGCCATGCGTCGGCCCGCATCATCGCCGCGCGGTCGGCGGCCATCGCGTCGGCCGTCGCTTCGGCCCATTCGATGTCCATTCCGCGGTCGATGTACGACCGCATGTTGTTGCTTTCGAAGATGTGACGGAACGTATCGGTCATATAGTCCGCGCTTTCGGCGCGTCCGAAGTCGAAGAGCGAACCTCCGGCGACGGCCAGCAGCAGGCACGCTCCCCCGGTGATTCCCGCAGCCCATGCCAGCGCGCGCAGCAGCCGTTCGCGGGGAATCTCCCCCTTCCAGAGCCGCATCAGGGCCAGCGCTCCCAGCAGCGGCACGGCCCATTGCACGACGACGAGCGTCATCGAGACGGTGCGGAATTTATTGTATCCGGGCAGGTATTTGAACGCGAATTCGGTGAACCCCATCAGGTTGCGGCCCCAGGCCAGCAGAATCATCACGACGCATGCGGCGATGATCCACCATTTGTTGCGCCCCCGGGCCAGCGCGATGCCCAGCGCGGCGAGGAACACCGCCGCGGCGCCCAGATAGGTCGGGCCGCCCGTGTAGGGCTGCGTGCCCCAGTAGGCCGAGAGCTGCTGCGCCGCGCCGCGCAGACCGTAGTCGTTCAGCACGGCCGCCGTCTGTCCGTCGGCCGGGAAGGTCGTGCCCGATTCGCGGCCCATGAAGTCGGGTACGAGCAGGTTGAGGGTCTCGGCCTTGCCGTAGCTCCACGCCGTCGCATAGTCGAGCGCGAGGCCGTTTTTCGAGGTTTCGGCCGTTGCGGCAAGCTCCGATCCGCCGCGGATGGTCTCCTTCGAGTGGCGGGCCGTGTACCACAGGGGCGAGAAATTCGATCCTACGGCCAGGATGCCCGCCGCGACGAGCGCCGCGGTGCGCAGGGAAAAATCGCGCAGGCGTCCCTCCCTGAAAGAAAGGATTCCTTCGCTGATCCAGAATGCGGCCATCGCCACGAGGAAATAATAGGTGATCTGCGGGTGGTTGGCGCCGATTTCGAGCGACGCCGCAAGCCCCGTGAGCGCCGCGCCGCACCAGACGTTGCCCCGCAGGGTCATCCACGCGCCGCCCATCATCAGCGGAGCGTAGACCAGCGCCCACATTTTCGTGACGTGCCCCGCGCCGATGATCAGCAGGAAGTAGGTCGAAAGCCCGTAGGCCAGCGCCGCGACGATGCCCACCCACGGGTTGATTCCGACGATCAGCAGCATGAGCCACATCGAGACCATGGCGAAAAACAGGAATCCGGCGGGCGTGTCGATGATCTTCACCACCTGTCCGACTGTCCGCTTCACCAGCTGGCCTGTATGGTGTATAATGATCAGTTAGACTGGC
>OGDH01000057.1_pt1 | contig 20339 bp, 24 predicted proteins | sample 1570381 | NCBI WGS metagenome assembly OGDH01 (sample SAMEA2582177, study PRJEB24529) | metagenome | reverse complement strand
CTTGCCTCTCCCTTTGGGAGAGGTGGATTTGCGAAGCAAAGACGGAGAGGGCGCATGCCGTTGCCCTCAGTGCTAAAGCGTCAAGCGCAACAAGAAACCTTGCCGCCACACAAAAAAGCTCCCCCTTTTGGGGGAGCTGGCACGCCGTAAGGCGTGACTGAGAGGGTTCAATCGGTGCGCATTCCCGATCATTTCCGCTGTTCCAGCATGGTCTGGATGCGGGTCTTGGCGCGGTAATAGGTCACCCGCGCCCATGCGGCATTGTGGCCAAAAATAGCCCCGATGCGGTCAAAGGGCAGTTCGCCAAACACTCGCAGGCTGAAAACCTCCTTGTAGGGTTCTTCCAGCGCGTGCAGACACTGGTGCACCGTAAAGGCGGCGTCCTTGTCCACCAACAGCTGCGCAATATCCTGGCTGTCGGCGGCTTTTGTTTCGGCATCTTCCAGCGGGGCGGCGTGCTTTGTGCGGCGGCAGTGGTCGTAGTAGGCGTTGCGCGCCACGGTGAACAGCCACGCCCGCACATCCTGCTTTCCGTCATAATCTTTCAGACCGTCCAGCGCCCGGAAAAAGGTCTCCTGCGTCAGCTCCTCGGCCAACGCTTCGCTGCGGGTAAGCCCCTGCAAAAACAGGCAGACGTCCCGGAAGTAGAGCCGGTAGATGGTTTCAATGTCCATAGGCATCACTCCGGCCATTCGACCTCATCCCATGCCGCAGGGGCGCTGCCCACCGCATACCATGTGCCGTCCTGACCGTTGAACGCCACCGTCATGTCCGCTGCATCCACCACCGCCGAGCGGTTAGTGCGCATCCATCCGGTGCTGCGGAGCAGGTCTGTGTCTTTTCGCAACAGCTTGTCAAGGGTATCGTGCACCCACGGGATGCGGTAGCGGATGGCCTCGTAGTGCCCGTCAGCATGGGTCGGCTTCAGGTATACGTCCTCGGCGCGGGTCTCCAGCACCCAACCGTTTGCACCGTTTTCTGCCTGCTGGTAGGAAGCCTGCAATCGTGCATCAAAAAAGGATACCCGGTCGCAGGCGGTGTAGCCGTACCAGCCAAAGCCGCACACCGCCGCCAGCGCCAGAGCTGCCGCAAAGCTGCACAGCATGGTGCGCAGACGGCGGCGGTTCAAGCTGCTGCGGATGTTTTTCAGCGGTGCATCCGGCTGGGGTTCCGGCTGCACCGGCACCGGCTTTTCCATCTGTTCCAGCTGGGCACGGCAGGCGGGGCACTCTGCAAGGTGCTGCTCCACCAGCGCACTGCTGGCGGGGCTGGCAAGCTTTTCGGCGTACAGGGGCAGTAAGTCGCGGATCACGTCACATTCCAGTTTCATGGTCATTTCCTCCTTTGCGGGCTTTCGTGTGCCCTTTCACCCCAATAACGCACAAAGAGGAAAAACGTTACAGGAAATCTGCAAATTTACCGGACCGCAGTCTTTTCCCGCAGTTTTTTCGTTCCTTTGAGGAAGAGCCATACCAGCACTCCCAAAAGCAGGCAGATGCCAACGTGCATGGCTGCCATCATATAGTAGCCCTGAAAATCGAACCGCACCGGCCATCAGGTATGGCTGGTGCCCCGCTTTATACAGGGTGACAAAGCAGGAGATGGCGTTGTACAGGCCGTACAGCCCTGCCGCTGCGCACACAATGACCCGCAGCAGCCTGCTTGTGATAAATTTTATGAACATAATTGCAGCTCCGTTCTCTCTCCGTCCTTGTAGCAGTAGATGTCCCCTGCGCGGGAGAAGTCCTTGTCCACCTCAACGCAGTCGAAGGCGCTGAAGGCCTGTTCAATTTTTTCGGGCGTGCAGACAAAGCCCCGGATCTTCAACGCAGCATCCTCGCCCACCACCGCGTTCCACAGATGGACCGACCAGTAGCTGCAATTTTTGTCCACCGTCCATTTATCGTGCTGTTCCATGTAGTCCTCGATGACCTTCAGCTGCTCTTCCCCAATATTGGTGCTCAGGGACAGTCTGCCGGTGTAGCGGCCGTAATGGGCGATATAGCACGGTTCCAGATCGAACAGCAGCCCCGAAAGTCCCGACACCGCCCAGACCGAGAAGGTGACCATCTCCCCGTCCGGGATGGCGCGGTCTTTCAGGTAGACCGTATGTCCGGTGCGGTTGTCCAGCCCGATCCATGTATGCCCGAAACACTTGAGGAAGGGCTTGGATTCGCTCTTGCCGTCAAAGGTGGTGATGGAGAGGATAAGTCCCTCCTCCTCACAGGGCAGGGTGCGGGCCGTTTTGCCGGCGGCGGCGCTGCACCACAGCCCAAGGGCTGCTGCGCATACCGAGAGCAGCACCGCCCATGCAATGATCCTCTTTTTCAATGCAATTCCTCCTACATCTTACGGCTCAGTCGTTTTCCTTCCAGAACAAGCCGCCGGAGGTCTGGAACAGCAGCCGGGGGTTCACACTCCTGCTGCCCAGCTTGAAGTCCATGGTCAGCTCTTCGCCCAGTACGCCCACGGCCTGCCCTTTTTCCACGGTCTGGCCCTTGCTGACCGAAAGCTCCTGCAAGCCGTACAGGTAGCTGCGCAGCCCGCAGCCGTGGTCGATGACCACCGTGTTGCCGGTAAGCTCCAGATTTCCCGCAAACACCACCGTGCCGCCCGCTGCGGCACGGCAGGGCGCGCCGGGGATGGTGTACAGCTTTGTGGAGTTGGAGCGGCTGCCCTGCTGACCGTTCGTTACTTTAATTTGCCCGTAGTCCACCAAGGTCATGGAGTCCTCAGCCGGGGGCACAAAGCCGCCCTGCCACTGCTTGGCGGTGACGGCAGCCTCGTACAGCGGCCAGATGGCACTGCGGAACTGGGCGTTGGCGCTGTCCGCAGCGGGCTCCTCGGCCTCTGCCTCCACCGTGCCGAAGTCCTTCGGCAGCACGGTCAGGGTGCGGGTGATGGTCTCGCCGTTCACCGTGATGTTCACCTCATGCCCGCCGGAGGAGGCGTTATAGGCTGCCGGGATATAGGCGCGCCAGCCCTCGGCGGCGCGCACGCACTGCACGCTGCCAAGGTCGGTCTCGATGGCAGGCACGGCGTCCCCGGTCATGCCGGAGATGCGCACGCCCACCGTGCCGCCCTGCTCCACCCGCTCGGCGGAAAGCTCCACCTCCGCGCTGGCCTGCAGGGTGAACCGGAAGCTGTACCGGTACCAGCCGGTGGGCTTTGCGGGGCGCTCCAGCCCCAAATTTTTGCGCAGCTGCCCGGTGCTGCCGCCCTCAAACTGGGTGATGACCCCGCCCTTGGGCACACGCCACGCGGTCAGCTCCGCCTTATACTCGCCGTTCGCGGGGAAGAGAAAGTTCTGGTACTCCCCCGCGCTGCCCGCAAACAGCACATCTCCCGCCGCATTCTGGATGGTCAGGGCAGTGTAGCCCGTCCAGTCCGGCAACGTCAGCTCCGGGTGGGCGGTGTACAGCACCCCCAGCTTCTGCACGCTCAGGGTGGCGGGGCTGGCAAATACCTTATCCAACTTGCCGCCCAGCAGCGGCACCTGCCAGCAGGAGCCGTTCGGCTCCAGCGCCTGCCCGCCGAACTGCGCCGCACTGTCCGGGCAGCCGCCCTCGGTGGTAAAGGCATAGCTTACCCCCATCACAGCCGCCAGCAGCACCACTACACCCAGCGCCACACCGATGAGCCAAAGCAAAAAACGCTTCATGTTCCTTCTCCTTATGTACAAAAAGGGCGCACCGGGGCAAGTCCGTTCAGACAGACTGCTCCGTGCGCCCCGATGTGCTTATCTTCCCGGCAGTTTCCGGTATTTCAGGGAATTATTCTGCCTCGTCCTCAGCAGCAGCTTCCTCCGGCTCTACGGTGGTTGCGTCATCCTCGCCGAACAGCAGGCGCTCGTATTCGTCCAGCTCCTTCTCGCGGCGGTTCAGGTAAAGAGCCACAGCAGCCAGCGCACCAGCCACAGCAGCCAGAACGGCGATCACAGCGACCAAGCAAGATTTTTTCATAGATTCAGTACACTCCTTTTTGCAGTTGAAACGTTGTTTCAGCTTGATTTTTCCAGCGGGCGACCCGCAAAAGGATCTTGATGCAAACGGCGATCAGCGCCGCTTTGTAGCTTTTATTATACCCGCTCCCGCCCAAAATTACAACCGTTGCGCCCCAATTTTCACGCCCCAAAGGTGCTGCGGGGCGCAGTTTGGGCAGTGTGCCGGTTTTGGCGCGGTTCATTACAGCAAATTGCCAAAATCACAGCAGCAGCGGCTTGTACGCCCGGAATGCCCCGGGCAGGGTGTAGGTGGTGCGCAGAGCCTCCCGGCTTGCCCAGACATAGCCCGCCGGGGCACTCTGCGCCGGAACGTGCAGCTGTACCCCGGACATGAGCCACTCGATGTGGGTAAAGATATGCTTTGCGGCGGGCAGGGCGGCGGGAGCTGCCGTGCCGGTGTCCAGCCCCAGTGCCGCAAGCCGCGCCAGCACCTCGGCCTGCAAAAGATGCTCGCCCTCCCACAAGACCGGCTGCCACAGCCCGGCCAGCAGGCCTTTTTGCGGCCGCTGCTGCACCAGAAAGCCCGCCGGGCTTTCCACCAGCGCCAGCGTTACCGGCACAAGTTTGCGGGGCTTGGGCTTTGCCTTTTGGGGCAGCTGGGCGGTGGTGCCCGCCGCCCGGGCAAGGCAGCTTTCCGCCAGCGGGCACTGCCCGCACAAGGGCGCGCCGTTGGGCACGCAGACCAGCGCGCCCAGCTCCATCAGCGCCTGATTGTAATCCCCGGCCTTTTCCGGCGGCTGATGCTCCATGACCCGGGCGGTAAAAGCCTTTTTTACCGCCGGTTCTGTAATAACGCCGGGGTCATTATACAGGCGGGAAAACACCCGCAGCACATTGCCGTCCACGGCGGGCACGGGCAAGCCGAAGCTGATGGACGCAATGGCCCCGGCAGTGTACTCCCCGATGCCGGGCAGCGCACGCAGGGCGGCGTAATCGGCAGGCAGCTGCCCGCCGTACTGCGCACAGACGAGCTTTGCAGCCTTTTGCAGGTTGCGCACCCGGCTGTAATAGCCCAGCCCTTCCCACAGCTTATGCAGCTTTTCCTCCTCGCAGGCGGCAAGCGCGGGGATATCCGGCAGCTCCTCCAGAAAGCGGTAATAATACGGCAGCACCGCCGACACCCGGGTCTGCTGCAGCATCACCTCGCTGAGCCACACATGGTAGGGGGTGGGGTCCTCCCGGAAGGGCAGACTGCGGCGGTTCTTGTAAAACCAGTCCAAGAGGGCAGGCGAAATGTTTTCCACTTGTTTTGTGCTCCTTGTTGAAAAATGAAGAACAAGAAAGCCGCCGCAGAGGCGGCGGCTTTCTTGGATTACAGTATGCGCGCTTCTCAGAAGCCGTATGCGGTGCGGGGGAAGGGCAGCACGTCACGGATGTTCTGGATGCCGGTGAGGTACATGATCATGCGCTCAAAGCCCAAGCCGTAGCCTGCGTGCTCCACGCCGCCGAACTTGCGCAGGTTCAAATACCACTCGTAGTTGGTCTTGTCCATGCCCAACTCGTCCATGCGGGCCACCAGCTTGCCGTAGTCCTCTTCACGCTGGCTGCCACCGATCAGTTCGCCGATGCCGGGCACCAGCATATCTGCTGCGGCCACGGTCTTGCCGTCGGCGTTCTGCTTCATGTAGAAGCTCTTGATCTCCTTGGGGTAGTCGGTGACAAAGACCGGCTTCTTGAACACCACCTCGGTCAGGTAGCGCTCGTGCTCGGTCTGGATATCCACGCCCCACTCCACGGGGTACTGGAACTTCTTGTTGTTCTTTTCCAGAATTTCGATAGCCTCGGTGTAGCTGATGCGGCCAAACTCACTGTTTGCCACCAGCTCCAGACGCTCGACAAGACCCTTATCAATGAACTGGTTGAAGAAGGCCATCTCGTCCGGGCAGTTGTCCAGCACATAGCGGATGACGAACTTGATCATAGCCTCGGCGTTGTCCATGTAGCCGTTCAGGTCGCAGAAGGCCATCTCCGGCTCGATCATCCAGAACTCTGCAGCGTGGCGGGTGGTAAAGCTCTTCTCGGCGCGGAAGGTGGGGCCGAAGGTGTACACCTTGCCAAAGGCCATAGCCATGGCCTCGGCCTCCAGCTGGCCGGAAACGGTCAGGTTGACCGGCTTCTCAAAGAAGTCCTTGCTGTAATCCACAGCGCCGTCCTCGGTCTTGGGCACATTGTCCAGATCCAGCGTGGTCACGCGGAACATCTCGCCGGCGCCCTCGCAGTCGGAGGCGGTGATCAGCGGAGAGTGGGCGTAGACAAAGCCGTTCTCCTGGAAGAACTTGTGGATGGCGTAGGCAGCCACGCTGCGCACGCGGAAGGCAGCGTTGAAGGTGTTAGTGCGGGGGCGCAGGGTGGGCATGGTGCGCAGATACTCCATGCTCATCTTCTTTTTCTGCAGGGGGTACTCATCGGCGGGGCAGTCGCCCAGGATCTCCACGCTCTCGGCGTTCAGCTCAAAGGGCTGCTTTGCCTGCGGGGTGAGCACCAGCTTGCCCTTGATGCGCAGGCTGCTGTACAGACCGGTGTGGATGACTTCATCGTAGTTTGCCAGCTTACCGGCTTCCAGCACGACCTGCAAAGTCTTGAAGCAGCCGCCGTCCGACAGTGCGATGAAGCCGATGTTCTTGGAGTCGCGGATGTTCTTTGCCCAGCCGCAGACGGTGATCTCGGTGCCGTCCGCCGGGGTGTTCTTGAACAGCGAAAGGATCTCGGTACGTTCCATAGTAGTTCTCCTTTATAAACAAAAAAGACAGCTTTTGCCCTGAAAGTTCAGGGCGAACAAGCTGTCTTGTAATGTCCGCGGTGCCACCTGAATTACCGGAAGTGTCCGATCGCTCACGCGCTCTTTTGTTTAAGCGCTGTCCCTGTAACGCTGGACCTGCGGCGCACCTACTTAACGGCAGACGCGCTGCCGTGTTCAGTTTGCTGCTCCCGGGTGTTCGTTCACGCGGCGCACGGGCGCGGCTCTCAGCTGTGCCGCACTCTCTGGGCCGGACGACCCGCGCTACTTTTCCCGTTCCTTGCATTTGCTGTTTTAAAATAGCACGTTGGCGGCATTTTGTCAACCTTACCGCGCGGCATCGGGGAAAATTCTGTGTTTTTTCTTGTCAGGATGCGCGTTCTCTGGTAAAATGAAAAAAACGGTATTCCGCAAAAACAGATTCTGGAGGAGATCATGAAGCACACACACCGCATCATCCGTCTGCTGACCCTCGCTGTGGTCAGCTGCGCACTGGCTGCCCTGCTGAGCGGCTGCACCAAAGAGGAATTCATTGCCGGGTACAACGAGTTTTTGTTCGGCGACTGGTTTCCCTCTCCCCCAAGCGCCGGGGAGACCACCGCTGCGGAAGGTTCCGCATCGGGGGACTCCGGTCACGTCTACGCCGAGCCCAACCCCGAGTGCGACGCCAAGATCTCGTCGCTGATGAGCGAGCTGTACTCGCTGGAGTCCTCTGCACAGTCGGATGTCAGCAGTGCCATCCAGAGCGCAAAGGATGAATACCACGCTCTGCCCGCCTCTCAGCGGACCTTTTCCAATAAAGTCAGCATCGCCTACAAGCATCTTTCCTCGGTGGAGAGCACCTACGACAGTGCCGTCTCCTCGGTGGTCAGCGAGATGCGCAGCGTGCTGCAGGAGTATAACCAGCCCGAGACCATAGCCGATCAGGCATGGAGCTACTACCAGTCTGCCAAGCGCAGCATGATCTCCAGCCTTGGCGGCTGATTCAGGGCAATACCGCATAATTCTAAGTGCCGATACGGCGAGCGAGGTGCGGCAGCTGCTAAGCCAAAAGCGCAGATAATACTTTGTGTATTATCGAGCATTTTGGCAACGCAGATGCCGTGCCGCACACCGAGCCGCAGCGAGGCGCTTCGGAGCGCAACCGCCGCTTGCGGCGGCTCTTGGCGCGGAGATCCGCCGGAACGGTGCCTAAGCCGTCAGGCGGGAATTGTGCGGGGTTGCCTCAGCCTAATAATGCTTCCACGAGGCCCTGTGCTGCCAGATATCCGGCGTACAGGGCCTCATTTAAGTTGTTGCCGTGCCCGCCGATCTCGATCAGCAGACTGCCGGTGGTCAGGTCCTGATTATAGAACCGGTAGCTGAACAGCACCGGGCGGGTAAGGCTGGGGTATTTTGCCTCCATGCTGCGCTCCCACGCAGCGGCAAAACGAAGGTTCTGCCGCCATGCGGGCAGCTGCACGCTGGTGCCGTTGTCGCACCCGCAGATGATCATCACCTGCGCCGCCTGCCGTCCGTCTACGGTGCACACCGGGGCGCAGCGGGTGCCGTTTTCCCGCTCGATGGCGTCCCGGTGGACGTCCAGCACCACCTTGATGCTGGGGTACTGCGCCAGATACTGCTGCACCACCGCCCGGCTGTTGGCATAGCTGCCGGTGTAGCTGGGATAGTCGTTCAGGGTCTCGTCGTGCAGGGTGCAGATGCCCGCCGCGTTGAGGGTATCCGCCATCACCCGCCCCACCGCGCACATATTGATGCTGCGGTCGGTGCTGCGGGCACCGTCCCCGGGGGTGAACCACAGCCCGGCAGAAAGGCGGTAGTCCTCGGTGGCGTGGGTGTGCATGATGAGCACCTGCGGCGCGGCGCTGTCCTTTTCAATGGCAAAGGGCAGGGGCTGCGCCGCCTCGGCGGCGATGTCTGCCGCCGTCTGCCGGGTGTTATTCTTGATGCTGCCCGCGCCGCAGGGAATGTACTTTTCGCCTCTGCCCTGCCCGAACTGCTGCTCCGTCACCGCGCCTGCATCGGCAGGGCGGGCTTCGTCCGGCTGCAAGGCCACAAAATACTGCTCCACCCCGGTCTGTACCGGGGCGGCGGCCTCCTGCGCCGGAGAAGGTGCGGATGCAGCCTCCGCCGCGCTTTCCGCAGACGATTCTGCTGCCCGGCTCTCCACGGCCTGCTGCCCCAGATGCAGCAGGGTCTGTGCGGCGGGCACCGGCGCTGCCAGAAAGGCCGCCAGCACCAGCGCGGCGCTGCGGGCAAAGATGCACAGCGCTGCAAACAGCACCGCAGCCTGCAAAAAGGGCACTGCCCTGCTCTGCCCCGCAGGCAGACGCCAAGGCTCTCTGCTGCGCATGGCAAGACCTCCTTTCTTCACCCCGTCAGCCAGCAGAGCTGCTGCACGGTAAGGCGGGGCTGCAAGGCGCGGTTGACGCTGCCCGCCAGCAGGGCCGCGCCGTGGGCGATGACGCTGTCCAGTGCGCGGGGCGTGACCACAAGGTCTGCCCCCTCCTGCGCCTGCATCAGGGTGGGGATGCCCGCCGCCACCACCGGCACGCCCAAGGTGTCCCGGGTCAGGTGGCGGGTGTGGTCGGCCTGTGCCGGGTAAAGCCCTGAGTCCGAAAACTGCACCGTGCGCCCCAGCCGCTGCCCCTCGGCGGAGCAGAGACTGTCCACGCAGACCACCGCCGCCGGGCGCAGCTGCCCCACCAGCGCCGCCGCCAGCTGCTGCAGGGAAAGCCCGGTGGCTGCCGCCACCCCGGGCGCAACGGCCGCTACCGGGCGCAACCCCCGCACCGGCGGGGCAGTGCCAGCGCCCATGGTGACAAGGATGCGCTGCACCGTGCGCGGGCCAAGGGCGTCAGCGGTGATGCGGCGGTTGCCCACCCCCAGCACCAGCACCGGCCCTTCCGGCGGCAAAAGGGCCCGCAGCTCCCGGGCGCACACCTCGATGACGGCGGCGTCCCGCTCGTCCAGCACGCTGACGCTGGGCATTTCCAGCGTGACATACCTGCCCCGGGGGCGGCTGAGCCCCTCGCGGGCGACTTCCACCCTTGTCACCGTGACCCCGCCGTGGCGGGCGGTGGCCAGCCGCACCCCTGCGGGCAGCGGCTGCGCTGCGCCTGAAAACAGCTCGTCAGCCATATCCGTAGTACGCATTTTCCACACTCTCCGTTCCTTTTTGGGGCAAAAGCCCGCTTTCTTGCCGGAAAGTATGGGAAAAATAAAACTTTTCCAAACAAAAATCAAAAAAACGCTTGCGCTGGTACGCGAAATATGGTATCATAGGGTGCGCTGTTATAGGTAGCCAAGGAGGTGGAACGAATGCCTAACATCAAATCTCAGAAGGACCGCGTCGTGCAGGCTGCTGCAGAGCAGGCTCACAACAAGGCCATTAAGACCAACCTGAAAACAGTCGTCAAGAAGGCAGACGCTGCCATCGATGCGAATGCCGCTGACAAGGACGCAACCGTCCTGGCTGCTGTTTCCGCGATCGACAAGGCTCGCGCTAAGGGTGTCATCAAGAAGAACACCGCCAGCCGCAAGATCAGCCGTATGGCAAAGCGTGCTAACAAGAACGCTTGATCGCGCAGTTTGATTGACGAACAAAACCTCTGTACCGGGTAACCGGCACAGGGGTTTTTGTTTTTTTCCGCTGTTATGTCCCGCACAGCGCGGCAAGGCTTTGCCGCTGCACCGGTTCCAGCAGCTGTTCCGGCGGCAACGGCTGCGGCGGCACCACCACCCACCACACCGTCCACGCGGCGGGAACCACCGCCGCCAGCGAAAGTCCCGGGTACAAAAGTGCAGGCTCGTGCAGCCACGGGCTGCCCGGCGGCAGCACCAGCGCCGTGCACAGGCACAGCGCTGCCCACAGCTCCCACAATACGGTCTGTCCGCTGTGTTTCATGCGCCTCACCTCCGTTTTGCCCCCAGTTTACCAGCCGCCGGGCGCAAAATGTGGCGAAGCAGCGCAGACAAAACATCAGTTCTGGTCGTGGCTTTTGCCCACAAGGCTGCACACCACGCCGCAGACAAGGCTTGCGGTGATGCCCGCAGAAGCAGCGGTCAGCCCGCCGGTCAGGATGCCGATGGCCCCCTTTTCCGCCACGGCGGTGCGTACCCCCTTTGCCAGCAGATGCCCAAAGCCCAGCAGGGGCACGCTCGCCCCCGCACCGGCAAACTCTGCCAGCGGCGCATACAGCCCCACCGCCGAAAGCACCACTCCCGCCACCACATAGCCGGTGAGGATGCGTGCCGGGGTCAGCTTTGTCAGGTCGATGAACAGCTGCCCCACCGCACAGATGGCGCCGCCTATTAAAAATGCCCACAGATAGTTCATTTCAGCTCTCCTTTTCCGGCGCGGTCAGCTCTACCAAATGCGCCACCGCCGGGATGCTCTCCTTCTGCAAAAAGGTGGTCTGGCTCATCAGCGCCCCGGTGGCGAGGAACAGCACCCGGCGGCTGCCGCGGCGCAGCAGTTTTGGCAGGATATGCGCGCAGAGCACGGCGGCGCAGCAGCCCGCGCCCGAGCCACCGCTTTTTACCCGCTGCTCCTCGGCATCGTAGAGCAGACAGCCGCAGTCTGCGTGGTTTTTCAGCAGCAGACCCTCTGCTGCCAGCAGTTCCCGCAGCATCTGACTGCCCACCAGCCCAAGGTCGCCGGTATAGATGCAGTCAAAATCCCGCAGTTCTGCATGGGTATCGGTAAGATAGTGCAGCAGGGTGGCAGCTGCGGCCGGTGCCATGGCTGCGCCCATGTTGTTGATATCCTTGATGTTATAGTCTTGCACCCGGCCAAGGGTTGCGGCAGCAATGCCCACCCCCTGCCCTGCCGGACGCAGCAGGCAGCACCCGGCGGCAGTGGCTGTCCACTGCGCGGTAGGGGTGCGCACCGCACCATAGCTCAGCGGGGTGCGGAACTGACGCTCTGCCGCGCAGAAATGGCTGGAGGTCATGGCCAGCAGGTTCTGCGCCGCGCCGCTGCTGCACAGTGCCGCGCCCAGCGCCAGCGCCTCCGCCATGGTGCTGCACGCACCGAACAGCCCCGCAAAGGGCACGCCCAGCTCCCGCAGCGCATAGCCGGAAGCGGTGCACTGCGCCTGCAAGTCCCCTGCCAGCGCAAGGTCTACCCGCTCTGTGGGCAGAGACGCTTTTTGCAGGCAGAGCCGTGCCGCCCGCAGCTGCAGCTGCTTTTCGGCGGCCTCCCAGCTGCGCTGTCCCAGCCGGTTATCGGTGGTCAGCTCGTCAAAACCCGCCGCCAGCGGGCCCTCGCTCTCTTTTTTGCCGCCCACCGCTGCCTGTGCGGCGATGACCGGCGGGGTGTGGAACAACAGGGTATCGCCCCGGCGCTCTGTCATAAAATTTTCTCCTTTTTTCTACAAAAAATGCCCCGGCGCGTGCTATACTGGTGCTGCGGCACTGCAATATCCGGCGGGGCTGTTCCGTATTATAAAGCAGAGGCCCCCAGCAGCCAGAGCACCGCGCCGTACACCACCGCCGCCAGCGTGCCGTACACGATGACCGGCCCGGCGATGAGGAACATCTTGGCTCCCGTGCCCGGCACCCGTCCCTCGGCCTTGAACTCGATGGCCGCACTGACCACCGCGTTGGCAAAGCCGGTGATGGGCACCAGCGACCCCGCCCCGGCCTTTGCCGCCAGCTTCTGGTACCAGCCCAGCGTGGTCAGCACCGCCGAGAGCAAGATCAAAGTGCAGCTGGTCAGGGTGCCCGCCGCCTCGGTGTCCGCGCCCTGCCGCAGAAACAGCTGCCGCAGCCCTTCGCCCAGCAGGCAGATGCCGCCGCCCACGCAGAACGCCCACAGGCAGTCTGCCAAAAGCGGCGAATGCGGCCCGGCCTTCTGCACCCGCCGTGCGTATTCCTGCGCTGTCATCTTCATCTTCCCGCGCCCCCTTTTGCGGATAGTCTGCCCGGGGCGGCGGGTGCTTATCCTTTTTTGTGAAAGAAGGTAGATTCCATGCATTCTTCCCATCACCATAAACATCACGCCCGGCGTCTGCTCTGCCTGACGGCGCTGGCCTGCTTTGTGGCGGGCGGCACTGCCTACGCCTGCACCCGCAAGGCTGCGGTGCCGCAGCTGCCCGAGCTGCCCGCTGAAAGCCTTGCGCTGCCCGCCGAGAACGGCGCGCAGCAGAGCACCCTTACCGCCGCACAGGCGCAGGCGCTGCTGGACGACCCCCGCATGATCCTTGTCAACCGCACCCACCGGATCACGGAGGACTACCCCGTTGAGACCAAGGAGTGCGGCTCGGCCACTGCCATCAACAAGACCTTGCAGACCGAAGCCGCCGAGGCCTTTCTCTCCATGCAGGCCGCCGCCGCCAAGGACGGCGTGGACGTGCGGATGCAGAGCGGCTACCGCAGCGTCAGCTACCAGAAAAAGCTGTACGCCAACAAGACCCAGTACTACCGTGATAAGGGCCTGAGCGAAGCCGCCGCCCGGGAAAAGGCCGCTGCCATCGTCAACCCGCCGGGCTGCTCGGAGCACAACTGCGGCCTTGCCGCCGACCTGAACAGCCCGGAGCACACCGCCCTTGACACCGGCTTTGCCGACACTGCCGCCTTCCGCTGGCTGTGCGAGAACGCAGAGCAGTATGGCTTTATCCTGCGCTACCCCAAGGAGGCGGAAAGCGTGACCGGCATCACCTACGAGCCGTGGCACTGGCGCTATGTGGGCCCGGAAAACGCCGCTCTGCTCAACCAGAGCGGCCTGTGTCTGGAGGACGCAGTAGCCGTTTTGCAGCGCATTGCCGCCGGGGAGACCGTGACCGGTTAAAATCCGATGAAAACTGCCAGAAAACCCTGTGGGGTGCGTTGCAATTTACCTGCTGTTATGGTAAGATAAATACAGTCTGCCCGTGTGCGCGGCGCAGCCCCGCACCCCGACAAACGAATTCAACAAAAGAAGGAATATTTTATGATAAACCGCACAAAACTCTCTGTGATCGCCGTCAGCGCCGTGCTGGCTGTTGCCCTGACCGGCTGCGGCGGCAGCGCTTCTTCCGCGCCGTCCTCCGTGTCCAGCGCCTCCGCCTCTGCACCGGCTTCGAGCACTGCCGCCCCGGCGGCGGATACCGCTGAAAACGGCACTGCCGATCTGGACAGCGCTGTGGAGACCCTGCTGGCTGCAAACCCCATCTCCAACCAGTTCGAGATCGCTGCCATGAACATCGAGTACGACTTCGGCCTGAAGGCGGAGGACGTAGCCGCCTACAAGGGCGTGAAGAGCAATGACAACGGCGACGCCGGCCTTGTGCTGGTGGTGGAAGCCGCTTCCGGCAAGGCACAGGACGTGGTGACTGCGCTGGAAAGCTACAAGCAGGATCAGGTGGCTTTCTACGGCAACTACGCCGAGTTTGCACAGGCACAGAGCAACGTGGAAAACGCCATCATCTCCTCCAAGGGTGACCGTGTGGTCATGGTGATCGCCTCCAACGAGTGCACCGCAGACCTGAACAGTGCTGTGGACAGCGCCCTGAACAGCTGAATCTGACCTTCTGAGCCGGTGCCATCTGCGGCATCGGCTTTTTTCAGTAGAACCCTCTCAGTCAACGCCTGTCGGCGTTGCCAGCTCCCCCGAAGGGGGGAGCTTTGACATCACAACGCAAAGGAGGCTGACCCCTTGGTTTTCAGCACCATCATCTTCCTGTTTCGTTTTCTGCCCATCACGCTGGCGCTGTACTATCTTGCCCCCGCAAAACTGAAGAACACCGTGCTGTTTTTGTGCAGTCTGGTGTTCTACTGCTGGGGCGAGGTGCGCTTTTTCCCGGTCATGGTGGCGCTTATCCTCATCAACTACCTCAGCGGCCTTGCCATCGAACATTTTGATGCAAAGCCCGCTCTGCGCCGCTTTTTTCTGCTGGTGGCGCTCATTGGCAGCTTAGGGATGCTGTTCTACTTCAAGTACGCAAACTTTGTGCTGCGCAGCGTGAATGCCCTGCTGGGCACCGCCTTTGCCGAAATTCAGGGCATCGGCACCTTGCCGCTGGGCATCAGCTTCTACACCTTCCAGACCCTTTCCTACTCCATCGACGTCTACCGCCGGGATGTAAAGGCCGAGCGCAACATCGTCGATTTCGGCGCTTATGTGGTCATGTTCCCGCAGCTTATCGCGGGACCTATCGTCAAGTACCGGGACGTCTCCGACCAGCTGCACGTCTACAAGCACCGCTATAACCTCAAACAAATTGAAGAGGGCATGACCCTGTTCACCTTCGGTCTTGCCAAAAAGGTGCTGCTGGCGGACGCTGTGGGCGCATTGTGGACGGATATCATCGGGGTAGCAGACAGCCCCTCCACCACCTTTGTGGGTCTGGCAAACGCTTCCACCCCGCTGGTGTGGCTGGGCATCATCGCATACAGTTTGCAGCTGTACTTCGATTTCTCCGGCTACTCCCTCATGGGCATCGGCATGGGTAAGATGCTGGGTTTCGACTTCCCCGCAAACTTCAACTATCCCTATATCTCCGCCTCTATCACCGAGTTCTGGCGGCGCTGGCACATGACCCTGTCCGGCTGGTTCCGGGAGTATGTGTATATCCCGCTGGGCGGCAACCGCAAGGGCCTTAAGCGGCAGATCTTGAACCTGTTCATCGTGGAGCTGCTCACCGGCATCTGGCACGGCGCGAACTGGAACTTTATCTGCTGGGGTCTTTACTACTTTGTGCTGCTGGCGGCTGAAAAGCTGTTTTTGCTGCCCTACCTGAAAAAGGGCAAGGTGTGGCCGCATTTCTACACCCTGTTCCTTGTGGTGGTAGGCTGGGCGATGTTCGTGGGCAACGACACCGGCGTGACCTTCGGGCTGCTGTTCCAGAAGCTCTTCATCCCCTCCGGCGGGGTGTCGCCGCTGTATTTCCTGCGGAATTATGGCGTGCTGCTGGCGGTAAGCGTGGTGTGCTGCACCCCGCTGATCGAAAAGCTGTGGGATGTGCTGCGCAAGAACGTGGTCACCCGCTGCGCCGCCATCCTGACGCTGCTGGTGGTCTCCACCGCCTATGTGGTGGGCAGCACCAACAGCCCGTTCCTGTATTTTAACTTTTAAGGAGGCGGGAAGATGTCCAAACACGAGAAAAAGACCTCCTCCCTTTTGCACTACCCGGTGCTGGTGGTGTTCAGCCTGTTCTTTATCGGGCTGTTCGCACTGGATATGGTCACCCCGGACCGCAGTTACAGTGAGCTGGAGAACACTACCCTGAGCCAGCGCCCGGCGCTGACCCAGTTCACCGCCAAGGGGCTGAACAGCTACTTTACCGCCTACACCAAATACGTCAAGGATCAGGTGGCGGGGCGTGACCAGTGGATCAGCCTGCAGAGCGTGGTGGAGACCACCCTGCTGCAAAAGCAGCAGAACGGCGGCATCCTGCTGGGCAAGGAGCACATGATGTTCCCCCGCACCTACGGGCTGCTTTCCAGCGAGGAGCGCACCCTGCCCAAGAACACCGCAGCGCTCACCAGCCTGTGCCAGCGCTACCCGGGCAAGGTGAATGTGCTGCTGGCACCCGCCGCCAGCGATATCTATAAAGAAAACGTACCCGCAAACGCTCCTTTGCTGGACGAGGACGGCTATCTTGACCAGCTTTCCGCTGCGGTGCAGGCGGCCGGCGGCAGCTTTGTGGACGTGCGCCAGACCCTTGCCGCCCACAAGAGCGAGTATATTTATTACCGCACCGACCACCACTGGACGAGCCTTGGTGCCTACTACGCTTACAGCCAGCTGTGCCAGACCCTTGGCCTTACCCCCTTTGATACCGCCGCCCACACTGCGCTGACTGCCGACGGCTTTTACGGCACCCACTACGCCAAGGCGCGCACATGGAACGCCGTGCCGGACGTGATCACCTACTACGACCTTGCCAACACCCTGACGGTATGGAACGTAACGGCGGCAGGCCAGCCCACCGAGGGGCAGACCACCGGCCTGTACGACACAGATAAGCTCTCCGTTTATGATAAATACGCCATGTTCCTGCACGGCAACAACGGTTTAAGCCGGGTGCAGGGCAACGGCAGCGGGCGTATCCTTGTCATCAAGGATAGCTACGCCAACTGCTTTGTACCCTACCTGACCGCCAACTACGCCGACATTGACGTGGTGGATTTCCGCAACTACAACTACGGCTTGGATCAGCTGATTGCCGATAACGGCTACGACCAGATCCTTGTGCTGTACAACTTTGACAGCTTCAAGAGCGACCCCTACCTCTACCGCGCCGGAGTACAGGGGTAAACAGCCAAAAACCTAAATTTTTGCAGTCTATTTTCACAAATTTATAGCCGCAATTTCATGCGTCTCGCCAGTTTTTGAACAAATGCACCAAAACCCCTTGATAAAATCCGACCACTGTTGTAGAATGACCATATAGAGAACAATGCTCTATCGGCAATTGGGTATAGACGCCGGGGGATCGGGATGCAATGCGGCATTTCCCTTTGACAAAGGAGTATTGATGATGAAAAATATGAATTATCCCGCAGATTATGCGGTACTTTCCAACGAAGAAATGACCTATACCACCGGCGGCGGCGCAGTGGATGATGCTGCCGGTATTGCCACTACTGCCGCAACGGTCGTAGGTGCTGTGGTGCTGGCCTCCAGCTATATCTGGGGCATCAAGCAGGCACGCACCTGGCTGCAGCAGGACGGCAACAAGGACGGCAACTTCTTTACCGTGATGGGCCGCGCCACCGATGCCATTGCCGCCGATATGGGCAAATCTGCCAGCAACTTTGTGCGGGATGCCGTTTCCACCACCATGGTGGTGGCACTGGCTCCCTTGAGCGCCATTCTGCTGATCGTGCGCTGACCTTTTTAATCAGATAAAACGGTGCGATTTGGATACACCGTTTTGGATAGCTTTGTTTCAAAAGGAGTGTTATTATGGATAAAATGATGATGCCCGCGTACTACAATGTACTGTCCACTGAGGAAATGACCTACACCGAAGGCGGCAGTTCATACGATGATGCGGCTGCTAGTTTTGCCGTTTCTTACTTAATCGGTTATGGTGCTGGTCTCGCATTGTCTTTCGGCAATATGGTTTGGGGCATTGGCAAAACTCGTAACTGGATCAAAGAAGAGAAGAGCAAGGGCGCTACTACTTCTGAACTCATGAGTAGGGGTGTCGATGCAGCTTTTGATTATATGAACAAGTCCATCTGGAACGCAGTTGTCGGTGTATATACAACTGTGAACCTGGTAGGTTGGTGGCCGGTTACTGCAATTGCATGGGTTACCGCATAATTTTTCATCGTATAAGAACAATGTAATAGCATTGTTTGGATAGCTTTGTTTCAGTTGTTTGGATAGTTTTGTTTCAAAAGGAGTGTTATTATGGAAAAAATGATGATGCCCGCGTACTACAATGTACTGTCCACTGAGGAAATGACCTACACCGAAGGCGGCGCCAATGCTACCATGTCTGAGGCTCTGCTGTGCTGGCTGATTCCCCCGTACGGCTGGTTCAGAGGCGTGACCGCTGTCCGCAATTACCGCCGTAAGAATCCCAACACTTGGCTCGAGACCGGTCTGGACGCTTTGGCTACCGATATGGAGAAGAGTTCTGCCAACACCATCCGTGACCTCGCCTGCGCTGCATGGTTCGTCACGTCAACCGCTTCTGGTGTCGGTCTGGTCGTCAACGCAGCGATCATCCTGCTCTGATCCATCTTGTCTCATAAGACCGGCTCGGAGTACACCAAAGAACAAAGCAGGCGGAGGCGCTGCCCGAAAGGGCAGCGCCTCCGCTGTTTTTGTGGTTTCAAACGCAAAAAACGGCGGCACGCTCCGATGGAACGCGCCGCCGTTTGGCTTTTATGCGTTGAACATATCCTTCAGCTTTTTGAAGAAGCCCTTACGCTTTTCGTAGTTTTCTTCTTTCAAAGTGCCCTCAAATTTCTTCAGGGCATCGCGCTGCGCCTTGTTCAGCTTTTTGGGGATCTCCACCTCGCACTTGACGTACATATCGCCGCGGCCGCGGCCGTTCAGGTACTGGATACCCTTGCCGCGCAGGCGGAAGGTGGTGCCGCTCTGGGTGCCCTCGGGCACGGTGTACTCCACCTTGCCGTCAATGGAGGGCACGGTGACGCTGTCGCCCAGCACAGCCTGACTGTAAGTGATGGGCACGGTGACCCACACATCGTAGCCGTCGCGCTGGAACACCTCGCTGGGGCGCACGCTGACCATGACGATGACATCACCGGCGGGGCCGCCGTTGGTACCGGCATCGCCCATGCCGCGCAGTGCAAAGCTCTGGTCGTCGTCGATGCCCATGGGGATGGACACCTCCAGCGTCTTTTTGGTAGCCACCTTGCCGCTGCCGTGGCAGACCTTGCAGGGGTTCTTTACCAGCTTGCCCTTGCCGCCGCAGCGGGAGCAGGGCTGCTGGGTCTGCATCACGCCAAAGGGGGTGCGCTGCTGGCGGATGACAAAGCCGCGTCCGCCGCAGTCCGGGCAGGTCTCGGGGCTGCTGCCGGCGGCACAGCCGCTGCCGTGGCACTCGGTGCACTCCTGCTGGCGGGTGATGGTAATGTTCTTCTTGCAGCCGTGCACGGCCTCGTCAAAACTCAGGGTGATGCGCACCCGGATGTCCTGCCCCTTGCGGGGGGCGTTGGGGTTGTTTGCCTGACGGGACGAGCCGCCGAAGCCACCAAAGCCGCCGCCGAAGATATCGCCAAAGATATCGCCCAGATCCACACCATCGCCGCCAAAGCCGCCAAAGCCGCCGGGGCCGCCGCCGTTCTGCGCTGCGTAGGTGGGGTCAACACCGGCAAAGCCGTACTGGTCGTACAGCTGGCGCTTCTTCGGGTCCGAAAGCACCTCGTTTGCCTCGTTGATCTCCTTGAACTTTGCCTCGGCGTCCTTATCGCCGGGGTTATAGTCCGGGTGGTATTTCATGGCAAGCTTGCGGTATGCCTTTTTGATCTCGGCATCGCTTGCGCCCTTGGATACCCCCAGCACTTCGTAATAATCACGCTTTTCCTGTGCCATATCCACTCACCTCTCCGGGAACGCCCTCCCCGGGTAACGCCCCGGTCGGTTCCTCACTCTATAAACCAGCAAGAGCCGCTCCGGCCTAAACCGGAGCGGCTTTTGCTCTATTGCGCGTGTGCCCGCCGGTTTGGCCGGACACAGCGCTTTGTTTCAGACTTAGACTTCCTTGAAGTCGGCATCCACAACGCCGTCATCGTTGGGCTTTTCGTTGGCTGCGCCTGCGTCAGCACCGGGCTGTGCACCGGCGGCCTGCTGTGCGGCAGCGGCTGCCTGATACATCTTCTCGAACACCTGGCTCAGGGCTTCCTGCTTTGCCTTGATGTCGTCCACGTTGCCGGACTGGACAGCGGTCTTGAGGTCAGCAAGCTTTGCCTCGGCATCGCTCTTCACGTCTGCGGGCAGCTTGTCGCCGTTCTCCTTCAGCATCTTCTCGGTCTGGAACACCATCTGGTCGGCACCATTGCGGATATCGACCTCTTCACGCTTCTTCTTATCGTCGGCAGCAAACTGCTCAGCTTCCTTCACAGCCTTGTCGATGTCCTCCTTGGACATATTGGTGGAAGCGGTGATGGTGATGTTCTGCTCCTTGCCGG
>OGDH01000051.1_pt1 | contig 20905 bp, 19 predicted proteins | sample 1570381 | NCBI WGS metagenome assembly OGDH01 (sample SAMEA2582177, study PRJEB24529) | metagenome | reverse complement strand
AGGTGTTTTGGAGCCACATTTATTTATACAATGTAAAAAGCCCGCCGGCAGAGCAGTGCATCGCTGTCTGTCGGCGGGCTTTCTGTTAAGCAGCGGGGGAAAAGGTTAGTTCTGATTGCCGGCCTCAGCCTTCATGGCGTTGTATCCGATGAGCACGGTCCAGACGTAGGCGCAGGTCTTGGGGATCATCAGCATACCGATCAGGGGGTTGACGTCTGCCCACAGGACAACGGGGATATAGAAGCCGAAGCTCAGCACGATGGTCAGCCACATCCAGCGGAAAGCCCTGTCGTTGTTCTGCTTGGCGCTGCGGTAGAACAGCACGATGATCAGCAGACCCAGCAGGGCAAAGGGCACATTGCGCAGGATGCCCCATGCCAGTGGGGTGTGGTTGGTAAGCCACTGGTTCTGCGGCATCATGCACAGCACAACGCGCACAGCGGACAGGGCGTACACGGCGGCGGTCACGTTCTTCTGTCCTTCGATCTGGTAGCGCTTGCGCCAGACGTAGTACAGCAGCACATAGAATACGGTCATGGTCACAGAGGTGATCCACTTGCCCAGACCCAGCGGCACAGCGTAGTTTTCCAGACCGGTGGTGCACAGTGCCAGTGCGCGGGGCACCAGATGGAAGGAATCGCCCGCGCCCAGCACAACGGCCATCAGGCCGAACAGGCGGAACTGGGTGCCAGCCTTGCTGCCGCAGATCATGCGGATGCCCACCGTGAGTACGGTGACCAGATAGAAGATGTCGAAAACAGTTTCAATAATAGCTCTCATGCGTTTTTCTCCTTTGTTTGTTTTTGAGCGCAGGTTTTGTTTTGACTTTTATAGCGAACCGGCGCGGCAGAGCTGTACCGGAAGCATCATAGAAAAAAGGTTTGCGGTAGTATGGTCAGCGAGGCGCAGAACTCAAGTTGAACTGTGTTCACATTCGGGCTTAAAAATATCCCACAAGGGCTGTGGGATGTTTTTTTTACTTAATAAATGGTCCTGCGCACGATCTCCAGCACCGCAGAGGGGTCAAAGCTCTGCTGCACCACCGCAGACAGCATCAGGGAGAACAGGATGCCCGCGAACTGCTCCGGGGTGAACTGCTCGGTAAAAGCGTCAGGACGGATCTTGGCATCGTTGCGCAGCACGTTGCACAGGGCATCCAGAATGTGCTGCCATGTCTGCCGCATCTGCTGCTTGCCGTCGTCGGTATCCTGCTGCACAAAGCCCAGTGCGTGGTGGGTGAAGAAGCCGGGATACTGCTGGCAGCCATATTCCATCTGCCGGTACATCCACCGGATGCAGGACAAGGTATCCTGAAACACGGCTTCGTCCTCCGGGTGGTGGAAGATGTCGTTCCAGATGCTTTCTACGGCCGCGCTTACCAGCTCGGTCTTGGAGCCGAAGTAGTTGTAGATGCAGCCCACGGAGACCCCGCAGGCGGCCGCGACCGCACGGATGTTGACCGCCGCCCAGCCGTTTTGCTGGATCAGCTCCCGGCTGGTTTTCAGGATGTCCGCCTTGGATGTTGCCATTGGATTCATACACTCACCCTCCAACATGAACAGTGTTCACGATGCACAGTATACAGCGGCGGTGGGCTGTTGTCAAGGGGAAAATAAAATTTTTTGCAGCTCTATTTCGCCGTCTGCACAGCGGCAGGAAACGAAAGCTGCATATATGCAACCTGTTTCATGTTTCTACCACCTAAAATGTGCCAAATTCATGTCAAAATGGTAACAGTTCTTGTTTCATCGTTGATTTTTAACGAAAAAAGCTTGCTTTTTTTGTCAATGTGCGTATAATAAGAGGACATCAGGCCAACCAAGGCAGTTGGTATGCTGCCGGAGGCCTGACACCAACATAAGAAAAAAAGGAGATAATCCCTATGAAGCTCAAGACTGTTGCAATTGCCGCTGCCGCTCTGGCACTGGCTGTCGGCATGACCGCCTGCGGCGGTGCTGCCTCTACCGCATCCTCTGCTGCTGCCTCTTCCGAGGCTGCTTCCTCCGAGGCTGCTTCCTCTGAGGCTGAGGCTACTTCTGCCGAGTACACCGTGTACAACACCACCGGCAGCAAGGTGACCGAGCTGTACCTGTACGATGCAGGCTCTGAGGACAAGGGCGAGAACCTGGCAGGCGAGGGTCTGGCTGACGGCGAGAGCATCGTCATCACCCGCGATGTCGAGGCTGACAAGCAGGATGACGTTGTCTACGTTCTGGAGTTCACCACCGAGGACGGCAACACCCAGAGCTTTGACACCCTGCACTACGAGGTGGCTCCCATCTCTCTGAAGAGCGTGGACGCTGCTGCCGGTGCTACCGCTATTGCTTTCGAGGCTCCCCAGAAGTAAGAGCGACCCCTTACATCCGCAAACAGAAAAAAGGCTGCTGCACCGTGCGTGCAACAGCCTTTTTTGTATAAAATCATATCACATCCGGAACCCACGGAAGCCCCAGCCGCCGCAGCAGCAGTTGCACAGCAGGTTCAGCAAAATCATGCTCCAGCACCAGCGCCCGAACCCGCCGGGCTGGGCGTAGGTGGTCTGGGTACGGTAGGTCTGGCCGGGGTTCTGCATCCGGCGCAGATGCATCTGGTACTCGGTGTTGTTCGGGTCCAGCTGCACGGCGCGGCGGGCGTCCTGCAAAGCGTCTACGCTTTTGCCAAGCCCCTGATTGGCCAGCGAGGAGAGATAGTACCACCGCGCGTTGCGGCCGGTCATGCCGTCCAGTACGCGGCGCGCCTCGGCGTAGCGGCCATTGGCCACAAAATTGCGGGCGGCCTGCATCTCCGGGGTGTCGGTGCCGGAGGCGCTGGGCCCGGCCTGCTGATAGCCGCCAAAGCCAAAACCGAAGCCAAAGGGGTCGAAGCCCTCAAACCCGTCAAAGCCATCAAAGCCGGTGTAGCCGTAATTCTGCTGGCCATAGCTCTGGCGGTTATAGCTCTGCTGCTGGTAGCCGCCGTAGGGGTTGCCGCCCATCTGGGGGCCGGTATCGCCCTTGGTAATGGCATCGTAGGCGGCCTGCACCTCCTTGAAGTGCTCCTCGGCCGTGGGGTCGTTGGGGTTCAAATCCGGGTGCCAGCGTTTGCACTTGGCGCGGTATGCTTTTTTGATCTCGTCGTCGCTTGCGCCGCGCTGAACGCCCAGCACCTCATAGGGATCTCTCATGCTCGGTATACTTCCTCACTCATTATACTGACGGTACAGCATCGCCGCACCGCATCCGTTTTATTTTACCGGAACATCGGCACAAAATCAAGACGCATCGGGCTTTCCGGTGCGTTTTGCGTTTTTGCAGTTGTATTTCAGCCATACGCCGGAATACAGGATGTTGCGCAGTAGATCTGCGTCCTCCACGCAGGGCAGACGCTCAAAGTTCTGCGCACAGCGTGCCAGCAGCAGCTCGAAGATGTCCAGCATCTCTTCCTCGTAGTCCGGGTGGGTGCTCAGCTCCCGCAGGGGGTTGTACGCGCCCCGGCGCTTGTCACGGGGCAGGTCGTCGTAGGCGTCCAGCAGGTAGATGAACTTGCCCAGATGGAAGCCGATGCTGCGCAGCTCCGGTGCCCAGCGGTCCTGCCGGTAGTCGAACAATTCTGCCATCAGGGTGCCGAAGCAGCCGGACACCGCGTCAAGGTCGGTGCTGCCGGCGGCCTCGTACTCGGCAAGCTTGGCAAGACAAGCACGGATGGCATTGCACTGCCGCGGCCAGCGCTGGGCAGCCTCGGCGGTGCTGTTGTCCAGCAGGGTGCTGTACCCCAGTGCCAGCAGATTATGGTCATCCTGCCATTTGTCCTGCGCGTTGTAGTAATGCAGTGCTACGCTCAGGTCGGCACAGTAGTCGGTGGGGTCGGCACTGCGCCAAAGTACACCGTGTACTGGGTGGATGGGGCAGCGGCTGATGCCGCTGTCTGCGGGGGTCTCGCCCTCGTACAGGCTGCACAGCAGAATGTTTAAAAAGGTCAGGTCATAGCTCAGGCTGAACCGTCCCCGCAGCCCGTGCAGAGCATCGATGCGGCGGCACAGCCCGCAGTAGGCTGAGCGATAGCGGCTCTGCGCCTCGGGGCTGAGGCTGGCCCGATCCGGGATCACATATCCAAACATGGCGGCTCAGCTCTTTTTGATGAATTGGGTGCCGCAGCGCGGGCAGGAGATTTGGATGCGGCCGCGTCCCCGGGGCACCCGCAGCTTCTGACGGCACTGGGGGCAGCGGTAGTAGTGGTACAGTTTGCGGTTGGCCCACTGCTCCTTCAGGCTGCGGAACTTGTTATTGAACCGGTCCTTCAGGCTGTAAAAGCGGTAGTTCTCCTCGGTGCGCTTGGAGATGTTGCGGCTCAGGCTGCGGTAGTAGCACAGGATCAGCAGCGCTGCGCCCAGCCATGTGAACAGGGAAACGCGGGTGAGCAGCGATACCAGCAGCATCACGATGGAGCTCATGCTCAAAAACTGGTTCAGGCCATCGGTGCCGTAGCGCCCGATCATGAATTGACGGAACTTTTCTCTCATAGGTTTTCGCATCCTCTTCTCTGGGGCTTTACACACGGAAACGCAGGGCAGCAGCGCCGCCCTGCGGAATACTTTGTGCTTCTAGAATATCAGCCAACCATGATAAAATTTTGAACAGACTGCAAATCTATCATGAAAGGACGAAAATTAAACGTTTTGCTCCTCCCGGCTGCGCACGGTGAGCACCGCTTCGGTGTCCAGCGCGCCCTCCATGCGGCAGTGCAGCACGGCGCGTCCGGCCTCGCCGGTGGTGGCAAGGTAGGTGCCCGCCATGCCGCCCCGCAGAGGCACCACGCTGGGGCCCAGAATTTTCAGCGGCCCCTCCACGGACAGGCAGACGGCCTCGCCGCAGTAGGGCAGCAGGTTGCCGTTCTGGTCGATGGCGCGCAGGCTGACCGCGGCGCAGTCCCATGTGGGGCCGTCGGTCAGCAGGGGGTTGTGCACAGTGCACTCCAGCCGGACGCTCTGCACCGGCTCCCGCACCACGGTACGCACGGCGCGGCCATGCCACACCGCCTCGAACCGGTACACCGGCGCGGAACTGCCCAGCACACCGATGTATTTGTAGTACATCCGCAGCAGTTCGTTCCAGCTCAGCCGCAGCGAGAGCATCCGCGCCTTGGAAAGGGGCGAAAGCACCATGGCGTCCCGCCGCAGCTCGTTGAGGATGGCGGCGACCTGTGCGCCGGTGGCGTGATCCATGCCCTCGTACTTTTCCAGCAGCGAGCCCACAAAATCGTTGATCTCGATGGGCGGGTGGGGCAGGGCGGCAAAGCGTCCCCGGCGGTCGGGGCCAAACTCGGCCACAAAATCGTTGCCGCGGTACAACCGCACGCTCTCGGCGTTGGTGAACACCCAGCAGGCGGCTGCTGCGCCGCCGGGCAGGTCGCCCAGCGTCATGGCAGAGGAGACCTCCAGCACGATGTCGGAGGGTGCGCGGGGCGTTTTCTGGCTGGCATAAACGGCGGCAGAAAGTTTGGGGTTGCGGAACAAATCCATCACACCGTGGTAGCAGATGCGGTCGCCGCTGCCAAACTCCCGGTGGGTGTTGTAGTCGGTCATGCACCAGCCAAAGCTGCCCGCCACGCCCGGCTGGGCGATGCTGTCGTTCAGCACAGCGGCGTGGTGCAGCGCCTGCACCAGACGGTGGGGCTCATCGTCAAAGGGCTTGGCGGGGAAGTTCTGGCCGCCGAACGCGCTGATAAGGTAGCCCTTTCGGGTGTCAGGGGTCACGGCGGCGCGGTTCTCGCAGCCTGCGCCGCGCCCGGCGTAGGAATAATCGTTGTAGGCGTACACGTCCTCCAGCAGCTGGCTCTTGCGGGTGCTGCGGGTGCCCGCCGTGGGGCGGGTGGGGTCCAGCCGGTGGATGGCTTCGTTGGTGCGCTTATAAAAGGCTTCGTTGTCGGGGCTGCCGCTGATGCGGGCACCCCACAAAAAGATGCTGGGATGATTGCGGTACTGGCACACCATCTCCCGGCAGTTTTGCAGCGCCTGCGCCTGCCACACTTCGTCACCGATGTGCTGCCAGCCGGGCATTTCGGGGAATACCAGCAGACCCAATTCGTCGCAGGCGTCCAGAAACGCCGGACTGGGGGGTGCATAGCAGGTGCGCACGGCGTTGCAGCCCAGCTCCTTTTTCAGCAGCTGGGCGTCCAGCCGCTGGATGCTGTCCGGCATGGCGTAGCCCTGATAGGGGTAACTCTGGTGCCGGTCAAGGCCGCGCAGCTCCACTCGCTGGCCGTTCAGGTACAGCCCGCCTGCCACGAACTGCACGGTGCGGAAGCCGAACCGCACCGTTTTTTCGTCCAGCACCCGGTCGGGCAGACCGCCGGTGCCGGGGCGGATGAGCCGCACGGTCAGGGTGTACAGGGTGGGGTGCTCCAGACTCCACGGGTGCACGTTGTTCAGCGTGCCGGTGATGGGCAGAGAAAGCTCGCCGCTGTATACTGCCCGGCTCCCGGCGGGGCTGCGGATCTCGGCCTGCAGGGTGCAGCCGACCGTCTCGCCCACGGTGGCGGTGTAGATGCGGAAATCGCCCTCGGCCTTTGCCTCGATGAACACGTCCCGCAGATAGGCGGGCTCCTTGATATCCAGACTGACGGCGCGGTAGATGCCGCCGTAGGTCAGCGCATCCAGCTGCCCGCCGAAGGGCGGGATGTTCAGATCCTCCCGGCTGTCACAGCGCACAGCCACCACGTTTTTCTGCCCCAGTTGCAGCGCACCGGTCAGGTCTACCGTAAAGGCGGTGTAGCCGCAGCCATGGTGGAACACCCGCCGCCCGTTGCAGAACACGGTGGCGTCGTGCGCCACCGCCCCGAAGGTAAGCAGCACGGTGCGGCCCAGCCACTCCTTGGGCGCAAAAAACTCCCGCCGGTAGCCGCACAGGCGCTGGTAGTCGTTCTCATTGCAGTAGTTATAAGGCAGGGGCTTGACCGTGTGGGGCAGCCGCACCGGGGTAAGGGAAAGCTCCGGGCACTCCGGGCGCACCAGCGCCGGGTCGAATGTGGGGGTGAACAGCCAGCCCTCGTTCCAATCGTAGTGTTCCATAGCAGGATCTCCGTCTGAGTGATATGCTTATAGAGGTATGGTATCACAAAGTTATGAACGAAAAAAGCATTCGCGCCCCTTTTGTGCCGGAACAGCAGAAATTTTGCAGTGCGCGGAAGCTGCCGCTGACAGGTTGCCCAAGAAATACTTGGAAAAATTGTATAAAATCGCCCATAGAAATGGAGCCCGCAGGGGCGGCGTTCCGGGGCTCCAAATTTATTCATACCTCAGCGGATAAAGCTGGTCATGGGGCGGGGCGGGTTCTGCGGGTGGTCGATGCCTGCGGCCTTACCGGCCTCGATGCAGCGCAGCAGCCATGCCATGTTGCGGCCCAGTTCCTGCATCACGGCGCAGCCTTCGGCGTCCTGCAGCACCTGCTCGGGGTTGGAGCCATGTACCATCGCCCAGTAGGAGCCGTTGACCAGCGGCATGTGGAAGAACTGGGGGTATTTGACCAGCTGGTCAAGGGTGGAGGTGGTGCCGGCGCGGCGGGCAGAGCAGCAGATGGCGGCGGGCTTGTAGGCCAGATACTTGCCGCCCGCGTAGGCCAGACGGTCCATAAAGCTGGCCATGTTGCCCGCAGCGGAGGCGTAGTGCACCGGGCTGCCGAACACAAAGGCGTCGGCGGTCTTGGCCTTCTCGATGGCCTTGTTGACCACGCCGCCGAACACGCACCCGTTGCCGCTGCGGCAGCCGCCGCAGCCGATGCAGCCGCCCACGGGCTGACCGCCGACGTGCAAAATCTCGGTCTCGATACCCTGTGCCTTCAGTTCCCCGACGATGAGGGAAAGGGCGGTGTAGGTGCAGCCCTTCTCGTGGGGGCTGCCGTTGATGAGCAGAACTTTCATGCTGTATACTCTCCTTTGCTGAAATGCGCCGTAAAATGCGCAATATTGCTGCTATGATTGTAGCACAAAGCCGCCCGCAGCGCAATGCGGGCTCTTGACAATGCTATGCAGTTGGGAGATAATAAAGGATACGAAAGAGTTAAAACCGGCTGCCGCGGGGGCGGCAGCTACGGCAAGGAGGTAACATCATGCGCGTGATCGCAGGAGAAGCCCGGGGCCGCAGGCTGGAAGCACTGCCCGGCACCGATGTCACCCGCCCCACCCTCTCGCAGGTGAAGGAAGCGATGTTCAGCATCGTACAGTTCGACCTGCCCGGGGCCCGGGTGCTGGATCTGTATGCCGGCAGCGGCCAGCTGGGCATCGAGGCGCTGAGCCGGGGTGCGGCCCGGTGCGTCTTTCTGGACGAGAACCGGGAGGCCGTAAGCATCGTGATGCGCAACTGCAAGGCCTGCGGCGTGTTCGACCGCAGCCGGGTGAATATCGGCGATGCTGCGCGATTTTTGTCGGCCTGCCGGGAGCAGTTCGATCTGGTGTTGCTGGATCCGCCCTTCCGTGGCGGCACGCTGGAAAAGATCCTGCCTGCCGTGGAAAAGTGCGTTGCCCCCGGCGGCATCGTGCTGTGCGAGAGCGAAACAGGCATCGTGCTGCCCGCGCAGGCGGGCAGTCTGACCCTGCAGAAACAGTATAAATACGGCAAGGTGCTGCTGTGGAAGTACACAAAGCCTATGCAGTCCGCCGCTGAGCAGGAGGGAGAAGCCTTATGAACGTGAACGAACTTTTGGATACCATTGAGGATGCACTGGAAGAGAGTGCAAACGTGCCCCTTTCCGGCGGCAAGCGCATCGTGAATGTGGAACAGATCCGGGATTATCTGGACGAGGTGCGGGCGGCTCTGCCCGGCGAGCTGCGGCAGGCGCAGCAGATCGTGAACGACCGGGCGCAGATCGTGGACAGCGCCAACGCACAGGCACAGGCTATTGTGAAAAAGGCCGAGGAGCGCGCCCGCATTCTGGTTAGCGACGCCGAGATCGTCAAGGCCGCCCAGCAGCGCGCTTCTGAGATCACCTCCGCAGCCCAGACCGAGGCGCGCACCCTGCGCCAGACCGTGACCGACTACTGCGAGAATATGCTGCGCACCACCGAGGACACCATGGTGGAAAACGCCGCACAGGTCAAAAACATCCGTAACAGCCTGCGCCAGAACGCTAAGAAAAACGGCTGATAACGGTCAACTTTCCACACAAATTCCACACATTGCGGAAAACGAAGTCCCTGCGAGCAAAAATGACGGCTCACAGGGACTTTTTTTGTGGATTTTTGCGGCAAAAAGCCGCCCAAAAACCCTTGCATTCACGAACTTGATTTGCTACAATAAACATGTATCGGTGGGGCAAAGTGGGTAAAAGTAGGGCACACGCCCTGAAAACGCCCCTGAAAGGGGGAGCAGCGCGTGTTTTTTGGCCGTTATGATTACACCATCGACGCCAAAGGGCGGCTGAACTTCCCCGCAAAATTCCGCGACGCCATGGGCGAGAGTTTCGTGGTGCTGGAATGGGTGGACAGCTGCCTGTTCGCACTGCCCATGGAAGAAGTGGAGCGGCTGGCGGACAAGCTGGAAAGCGATGAACTGATGGACAGCTGGGCTATCTCCGGCGACCTGTTCAGCACCGCCTGCGAGGTGGTGCCGGACAAGCAGGGACGCATCCTGCTGCCCGCAGAGCTGCGCGCCTACGCCGGGCTGGAAAAGGACGTGACCATCATCGGCAACCGCAACCATGCTGAGATCTGGGCCACCGAAGTCTGGAACGCCCGCCGCGCTGCCGTGACCAACGACCAGCGCGCCGAGCGGCTGCGCAAACTGCACCTCTGATGCAAAAAACTAAAACCGAGAAAGGAGGCCGTGCCAATGGCCTTTGAAGAACAGCAGCCCTTTGACCCGGCCTCGTTTGAGCATATCCCCGTTTTGCTGAACGAGTGCCTGACGGGGCTTGCCATCGACCCGGCGGGCACCTATCTGGACGGCACCGCCGGCGGTGCGGGACATTCCCGCCAGATCGCCCTGCGGCTGGACGCCGCCAAGGGCGGCAGACTCATCTCGCTGGATCAGGACCCGGACGCGGTGCAGACCGCGCGCTCCCGCCTTGCCGGGCTGCCTGCCACCGTGGTGCAGATCAATTTCCGTTATGCGGGACAGGCGCTGGAGCAGCTGGGCATTGAAAAGATCAACGGCGCACTGCTGGATCTTGGCGTTTCCAGCCACCAGCTGGACGATGCCGCCCGGGGCTTTTCCTACCGGGCAGATGCACCGCTGGATATGCGCATGAGCCAGCAGGGCGAGACCGCCGCAGACCTTGTGAACACCGAAAGCCGCGAGGAACTGGCCCGCATCCTGCGGGATTACGGCGAGGAACCCTATGCGTGGCAGATCGCAGGAAAGATCGTGGAGACGCGGGAAAACGCTCCCATCCTGACCACCCTGCAGCTGGCAGATATCGTAGCAAGCGCCATGCCTCCGGCAGAGCGCCGCAAGAACAAGAACCCCTCCCGCCGCACCTTTCAGGCACTGCGCATTGCAGTGAACCACGAACTGGACGCGCTGGAAGAGGGCTTGGATACCATTTTCGATCACCTTGCACCGGGCGGCCGGTTGTGCGTGATCACCTTCCACTCTCTGGAGGACCGGCTGGTCAAGAACAAATTCCGCCGCTGGTCCACAGCCTGTACCTGCCCGCCGGAGTTTCCGGTGTGTGTATGCGGCGGCAAGGCAAAGGCAAAGCTTATCACCCGCAAACCCATTGAAGCTGATACGCAGGAACTGGAGGAGAACCGGCGCAGCCGTTCCGCCCACCTGCGTGTGCTGGAAAAATGCTGAGATGCCGGAAGCACCGGCATTGTGAGGAGGAGAGAAACCATGGGTCAGCCAGCATATGATCATAACGCGGTGCGCCGCCGCAGGGCACCGCAGCCGCAGCGCAAAGCAAACCTGCGGGTAGCAAAGGGCGGCAAGCGGCGGTTGAACCCGCTGCAGGCCGCCGTACATAACGCCATGAATCTGGTGGCGGCAGCACTGCTGGTGGGCTTTGCCATCAGTCTGCTGTGGAGCGAGGCACAGCTGGTGGAGCTGAACGACCAGATCCAAGCCACTAAGGCGCAGCTGGTCAGCGAGCAGAGCCAGTATACCTACTACAACAGCACTCTGAACAGCAAGACCAACATTGCCAGCGTGGAGGAGACCGCAGGGCGGCTGGGTCTGATGAAAGTAGACCCCAGCCAGATCACCTACATCCGCCTGGGCGAAAGCGGCGCACTGGTGCGCCGGGAGTCCACCGTGCGGCAATGGACCGACTTTTTGTACACCGGCGCGGTGAACATTCTGGGCACCGTGAGATAAACAGAGAAAGCGTGCGGCAGCGCACGCTTTTTTCGGTTTATGGACACCGCAGTCTGAATAAATAACAGCGCAGGGCGCGCGGAATGCAGTGCACGCCCCGCAGGAGAGAACCAATGCAAGAACCTTTCCGTAACAAAAAAAGCAGGAGCTATCGCCTGCGTCCGGCTTCTGGACGGGACCGGCTGGACAGCCGGGTGCGGCGGCTTTGCAGCCGTCTGGGCATCCTTGCGGTGGTGGTGGCAGCCGCCATCGTCATCCGCAGCCTGTATAATATCCAGATCATCCACGGGGCAGAGTACCGCCAGTATGCCGCCCAGCAGCAGCTGCTGGATACCACCATCAAGGCCACCCGGGGCGAGATCTACGATGCCTCCGGCATCACCCTTGCCTCCACCAGCGTGGTGTGGACCATCTGGGCAGACCCCAGTTACAGCAGCATCCTTTATACCAGCAAGACCAACGATGACGACACTGTGACCAAAACGCTGGACCCCGCCATGTGCGCCGAGGTGAGCCGGGAGCTGACGTTGCGTCTGCTCTCCGGGGACGGCGAGAGCCTGGACAGCGTGGACACCTCCTCGGCAGAGTATCAGCAGCAGTACCAGACCGTTTACGATGCACTTTCCCGGCTGGATTCTGCCTACGTTACCCTTGCCACCAAGGTGAACAACGCGGTGAAGCTTTCCATTGAAAAATACGTCACCAGCTTCAACAAGGCGCACAAAAAGGCCACCGATACCTCCCGCAAGGGGCGCATCTCGGTGTCCTCGGAAAAAAGCTTCCAGCGTAACTACCCCTACGGCGCCTTTGCCGCAGCGGTGCTGGGCTTTACGGACGCGGACGGCATCGGCACCTACGGACTGGAAAAATCCTACCAGTCCACCTTGGCCGGTGTGGATGGCCGCACCATCACCCAGCGCAACGCGGTGGGCAACGCCATTGCAGATGCCAATGCCACCACCTTTGCCGCCAAGGACGGCTCCAATCTGGTGCTGTCGCTGGATGTGAACGTGCAGGAGATCGCGGAGCGGTACCTGAACGAAGCCATTGCAGCCAATACGGTGGAAAACCGCGGCTGCGCTATTGTAATGAACGTCAAGACCGGCGCTATCCTTGCCATGGCCTCCAAACCGGACTTTGACCCCAACGACCCGCTGAACTACACCGCCAACGAGGCTTACCTCAACGAGCTGGTGCACGCAGAACCGGAGCTTTACGGCGTCTATAAAAAGGATGCCGACGGCAACTACATCACCGATGAACAGGGCAACAAGATCTTGGACGAGGAAGCAGACTATTCCGGCTACTACCGGGATATTCTGTGGAAGAACAAGACCATCACCGAACTGTACTACCCGGGCTCTGTGTTCAAAGTCATCACCTCCGCCATGGGCATCGACTCCGGTGTGGCGACCATGAACACCACCTTTACCTGCTCTGGCGCTTACGGCGTAGCTAAGGAGACCTACCACTGCGCCGGACGCAAGGCGCACGGCCTGCTCAATATGGCCGAGGCACTGCGCAAGAGCTGCAACATCTACTACATCCAGCTGGGGCAGCGCGTCGGCTCGCAGCAGTTCTATAACTACTTCGATGCCTTCGGCTTTACCGCCCGCACCGGCGTGGACCTGCCCAGCGAGACCAACTTTATGCAGTACTACCGCGCCGACCAGCTGGGCGAGGTGCAGCTGGCTTCCTCCTCCTTCGGTCAGGCCATGGCCATTACCCCGCTGCAGATGTGCACCGCCATTGCGGCCACCGTCAACGGCGGGTATCTGGTCACCCCCCATGTGGTGGATAAGATCACCGATGCCAACGGCAATGTCATTCAGGAGATCGGCGCAAATGTGCGCCGTCAGGTCATCAGCCAGAGTGCCAGCGATGTTATCCGGCAGATGATGGAGTACGAGGTGGGCAACGGCACCGGCGGCGGCAAAAACGCCTATGTGTCCGGCTACCGCATCGGCGGCAAGTCCGGCACTTCCGAGCAGCTGAATATGCACCGCCGCGCCGATGGCGACTATAAAAAGGTGGCCTCCTTCGTAGCGGTGCTGCCCGCCAACGATCCGGAAATTCTGGTCTACGTCATGCTGGACGACCCCAACAACGCCCGGACGGACTATTCCTCCATCCTTGCAGCCCCTGTGGCGGGCAATATCATCAGCGAGGTGGCCCCCTATCTGGGCATCGCCACCGATGGCGAGGACCGCAGCGGCACCATCGTTACCGTGCCGAACCTTGTGGGCACCGAGTGGAGCAACGCGCAGGTGAGCCTGAATATTCAGGGCTTGAAGCATCAGCTGCAGGAAAGCCAGAGCAGCCAGTCCGCTGCCCCGGTCACCTACCAGTACCCCCACGCGGGGAGCAAGGTGCCCTACGGCACCACCATCTACCTGTATACCGATACCTACGAGGGCAGCCACACCGAGGTGCCGGATGTGACCGGCAAGAGCCCGGACTTTGCCCGCCAGATGCTGAGCGCCGCCGGGCTGAACTGCGTGGTGGAGGGCAGCGGCACGGTGCAGGCGCAAAGCGATGAGCCCGGCTCCAGCGTGCAGCGCGGCACCATCATCACCCTGACCTGCGGGTAAAACAGCTTTTTCGGCATCCTTGACCAGAGCTTTCAGCATAAAGCACTGCCGCAAGGCAGTGACGGATGAGGGTGCAGCATTCAATAGAACGAGAGGGGATAGAACAATGGAAAAGATCCATGCAAGCAAGCTTCTGGCAGGGCTGGTGCCTGCCGGAAAACTGACCAGTGACCCGGAGGTGGAACTGGTCACCACCGACAGCCGTGAGGTAAAGCCCGGCTGCATTTTTGTGGCCTTCCCCGGCGAGCGGTTCGACGGCCATGATTTCGCCGCCCGTGCGCTGGAGCAGGGCGCGGAGTATGTGGTGGTCAACCATCCCGTGCCCGGTGTGCCGGAAGGAAAGGCCATCCTTTGCCCGGACAGCTACCACGCCATGATGGTGATGGGCGCAAACTACCGCAGCCAGTACCACCCCAAGATGGTGGGCGTGACCGGCAGCGTGGGCAAGACCACCACCAAGCAGATGACCTACGCCGCCCTGAGCAGCTTTGGCGAGACCATCAAGACCGAGGGCAACCAGAACAATGAGCTGGGAATGCCCCGCACCCTGATGCGGCTGGAAAGCAGTACCGAGTACGCGGTCATCGAGATGGGCATGAGCCACGCGGGCGAGATCGACCGTCTGGTGCGGGCAGCACGGCCGGATGTGGGCATCATTACCTGCATCGGCGTGTCTCACATCGGCAATCTGGGCAGTCAGGAGAACATCTGCAAGGCAAAGCTGGAGATCTGCAACGGTCTGCCGGAGGGCGCACCGCTGGTGCTGAACTACGACGACCCCTTCCTGCGCAAGGCAGTGCTCCCCGCCCATGTGCGCCCGGTGTGGTTCAGCCTGAGCGATGAAAACGCAGACGTCTGCGCCCTGTCCATCCGGCAGGAGACTGACGGCATGAGTTTTGTGCTGGAGGATCAGGAGCACGGCACCTTTGTGGTGAATATCCCCGCCATGGGACGCCACAATGTGGCAAACGCCTTGGCTGCCTACTGCGCCGCTACCCGTCTGGGCTGCGACGCAAAGAGGGTCATCCGGGGCCTTTCCAACTTTGAGCAGACCGGCCGCCGCCAGAAGGTGGTGGACAGCGAGGGCGTGACCGTCATCGAGGACTGCTACAACGCAAACCCGGACAGCATGAAGGCCGCGCTGGCGATGTTCAAGGATTTCCCCTGCAAGCGCCGCTTTGCCCTGCTGGGTGATATGCTGGAGCTGGGCGAGCTGAGCCGCGAGGCACACGAGGAGCTGGGGCGTCTTGCCGCCGAGAGCGGGCTGTACTGCCTGATCACTTACGGCGAGCAGGCCAAGCGCACCGCCGTGGTGGCTGCCGCCAAGGGGGTAGAGACCCTGCACGCAGAAAATTACCGCGAGGCCGCCGATGCCCTGCTGGACCGGGTGCAGCCCGGTGATGCCGTTCTGGTAAAGGCCAGCCACGGCATGGCACTGGAAAAAGTGCTGGATATCTTCTACGAAGAGCATAAAGAAGCAGAAGTATAACTATTTGGCGAAATGGAGTGTCTGAGTTATGGAGCGTTTCGCCTTGGCAGCGGCGGTGGTGCTGGGCTTTGCCCTTACGGCAGCCCTGTGCAGCTTGTTTGTGCCGCTGCGGCGGGTGCTGGAACGCCGCGAACAAAACCAGCAGCCGGTACAGCTTGAGCAGCCCCGGCCTGCACCCCTGCGCGCCCCGCTGTGGGGTGGGCTGTGTGCGGCGGCGGGCACGGTGGCTGCGGTGGGCGTGGGCTGGCTTGCCGCCTGCGTAGGCCAGCCGGAGCTGCTGGGCAGCGAGGGCCGGCTGATGACACGGCTGCTCACGGCGCTGGCCGGAAGCCTTGCCTTTGGGGCAGTGGGTCTTGCAGAGGACCTTGCCCGGATGCGCAGCCCGGCGGCGCTGGGGCTGCGGCGGGACGTCCGCCTTTTGCTGGAAGCACTGGCTGCGGCATTCGTTCTTTTGCTGCTGCGGGCAGCGGGCTGTCTGCCCCGGGGACTGGGCGTGCCCGGGGCGGGGTATGTGCTGCTGGGCAGCGCCGTGCCCTTTTTGTGGGCGGTGCTCATGGTGGCGCTGGCTGAGTGTGCCCGCATCGCCGAGCGGGACGAAGGCACGGTGTGCGGCGCGGCCTTTGTGGCTATGCTGGCGCTGATGATGGCAGAGGCCGGCTTGGGCGTGCCCGGGCTGGCGGTGCTGCCCGCCGCGCTTGCCGGGGCACTGGTGGCACTGCTGCTGTGGGCGTTCCCCCCGGCAAGGCTGGGGGTGGGCTGCTGCGGCAGCCTGCTGGCGGCGGGTGCCATCGGCTGCATCCCGCTCAGTCTGGATATGACCAGCCTGACTGTGCCGCTGGCGCTGCCCTTCTGGGCGGCAGGCGGTCTTTTGGCAGCGCAGCTGCTGGGTGCAAAACGCACCGGCAAGCCCTTGCGCTGCTGGGTAAAAAAGCATAAAATGAGCCCGGAGACGGTGTTCCTGTGCAGCTTTGCGCTGAGCGCTGTCGGCTATGTGCTGGCGCTGGCGCTGCTGCGCTGGTGCTGACCGGGCACAGAGAGGGAAGGGAGCGCAGATGGCGACTATCCGCAAAAAACACAGAGCGCCGGTGCCGGTGTTCCAGCGAGACCCGGGCCCGTGGTCCCGGCTGCTGATCGACTGGCTGGCCACGCTGGCCGTTATTATGATCTTTGGACTGGTGATGCTGTTCAGCGCCAGCTACACCACCGGTTACCTGCGCATGGGCGACAGCTTCCACTACATCAAGCAGCAGGCGCTGTGCATGATACTGGGGCTGGGCTGTATGTTCCTGATAAGCTATGTGGATCATCGTTTTTTGCGCAAGATGGTGGTGCCGGGGTACTTCATCGTGCTGGCTATGCTGGCCGTCACCCTGACCATGGCACCCCTGAACGGCTGCCGCCGCTGGATCCGCTTTGCAGGCCTTACGCTGCAATCCTCGGAGGTGGCAAAGTTTGAGATGATCCTGTTCAGCTCCCATCTTGCAGCCAAGGCACCGCAGGTGGAGCGGCTGGACCCGGAGCGCCGCATCCTGCTTGCCCCCCGGGAGTGGCTGCGGGTGCGGGTATGGAAGCAGCTGGTGGTGCCGGTGCTGCCCCTTATACCGGTGGTCATCCTGCTGGCGATGGAGCCGCACATGTCCGGCATCGTGCTGACGGTGGCGGTGGTGGGCACCATCCTGCTGCTGTCCGGCAGCGGCGGTGTGCTGACATGGGCGGGTGCCATCACGGCGGGCACCCTGCTGGAGACCCTGCTCTCCCATGTGGACTCTATCCCCTACCTGCAAAAGCGTCTGGACGGCTGGACGCAGGATCTGAGCCAGATGACCGACCAGACCGTGCAGAGCCTTTATGCTATCGGCTCCGGCGGACTGAAGGGGCTGGGGCTGGGCAACAGCGTGGAAAAGCAGCTCTGGCTGCCGGAAAGCACCAACGACTTCATTTTCAGCGTGGTGTGCGAGGAACTGGGCTTCATTGGCGCAGTGCTCATCATCGTGCTGTTCGTGCTGTTCATCGTGCAGGGACTGCTCATCGCCTATAAGGCGGAAAATTTGTACTGCACCATGGTAGGCATCGGCATTATGGCACAGATCGCGTGGCAGGTGTTCTGCAACATCGCCGTGGTCACCAACACCCTGCCCAACACCGGCATCAGCCTGCCCTTCTTCTCCTCCGGCGGTACCAGCCTGATCCTGCTGCTGGCAGAGATGGGCGTGATGGTGAACATCGGCCGCAACGGCGAGCGGGCAGCGCAGCAGCGGGAGCAGATGCGTGCCCAGCGGGAGGCCGCCCGCGCCGAGCGCGAGGCAGAGCTTGCCCGCAAGACCATTGACTTGGCTTCTGCCCGCGCAGCCCGTACAGAACAGTAAAACAAACCGCAAGCCCGCCCGGCCTGTAACCGGGCGTTTATAAGGAGGAATCACCATGCGTGTTCTCATCGCAGCCGGCGGCACCGCCGGACATATCAACCCTGCACTGGCCATTGCCGGTGCTCTGAAAAAGGCCGACCCTACCGCCGAGATCCACTTTGCAGGCCGTAAGGAGGGCATGGAGTACCGTTTGGTCACACAGGCGGGCTACCCCTTCCACCATATTGAGATCACCGGTTTTCAGCGCAAGCTCAGCCTACACAACATCAAGCGCAATATTATTACCCTGTGGAATCTGGCGCTTTCCGGCCCCAAGGCCAAGGCCATGATGAAGGAAGTAAAGCCGGATCTCGTCATCGGTTGCGGCGGTTATGTGTCCGGCCCGGTGGTGCGCTGCGCCGCCAAAATGGGCATCCACACCGCCCTGCACGAGCAGAATGCCTTCCCCGGTGTGACCAACAAGCTGCTGGCCCCGGATGTGGATATCGTGTTTGCCGCCGTGCCCGCCGCCGTGGAAAAGCTGGGCGCACCGGACAAGACCCTTGTGGTGGGCAATCCCGTGCGGCCGGAGGTGTTTGCACAGGCCGCCAACCGCGAGGCCATCCGCGCACAGCTGGGTGCGGGCGACCGCACGGTCATCCTGTCCTTCGGCGGAAGCTTGGGCGCACGCCGGGTGAACGAGGTGGTGGCAGACCTGTGCGCATGGGAGCAGCACGAGCACAAGCCGGTGCTGCACCTGCACGCCACCGGGCAGTACGGGGTGCAGCTGTTTGAGCAGCTGCAAAAGCAGAAGGATTTTGCCCCCGGCGACAGCCTTGTGGTAAAGGAATACATCAACAATATGCCGGAGCTGTTGGCAGCGGCAGACCTCGTCATCAGCCGCGCCGGTGCGCTGACGCTGGCCGAACTGGAAGCCGTGGGACGCGCCGCTGTGCTGATCCCCAGCCCCAATGTGGCCGAAAACCACCAGTACTACAACGCCATGGAGCTGCAAAAGGCCGGGGCGGCTGTGGTCATTGAAGAAAAAGACCTGACCGGTGAAAAGCTGGTGCGGACTGTTTCTGCCATGCTGGCACAGCCCGGCAAGCTGGCCGAGATGGGCAAAAACGCCCGCAGCCTGTCTGTGGACGACAGTCTGGACCGCATCACTGCGGCGCTGCTCAAGCTGGTCAAGACCCCGTGATGCAGCCCCGGAATAAACAGGAAAGAAGGTGCGAATGATGCAGCAGAACCGTGACCGCAACGGCAGACCCCGGAACACGAGACCCTATGATCTGAACCGGGATGTGGCGCGCACCTCTGCGCCTTCGCAGGATCATACGCCCCGGAGCACCGGCAGCAGCCGCTACGGCTACAACGGCGAGCCGCTCAGCCGCCCGCCCTCCCGCAGCGCCAACGGCAGTGTGCGCTCCTCCCGGGCAGATAATAGCATCCAGTTCCCCACCCAGTCCCAGACCCGCCGCCCGGCGCAGGGGCAGGGGAGCAATACCACCCAGTACCCCGCCGGTAACCGCCCGGCGGGCAGCAGACCAAAAAACGCGAAGTCCGGCGGCAAACAGCGCCGCCCGGCAAACAATGCCCGCAGCGGGCAGAGCAGCCGGAAAAACCAGAATTACCAGAATGCAAACCGGCAGCAGCCGGCGGGCAACGGTCAGCGCCTGCGCCCGGCGCAGGGCGCCCCGCAGCAAAGCCCTGCCCGGCGGGAAATGCGCAAAAAGCGCAAGGTGACCCGCGCCACATTGCGGCGCCGCCGGATGCTGCGCCGTCTGACCGCCTTTGCCATGCTGCTGTGCGTCATTGGCGCAGGCATCTACCTGACCATGACCATGCTGTTCCGCATCAACTCCATTCAGGTGCAGACCCCGGACGGCAAGCAGGTGACCGAGATCGCGGGCTACTCCGCAGACAGCATTTTGCAGCAGATGGGCGTGCAGCTGGAAGAGAACATCTTCAGCTTTGAGCCCGGCGAAAAGGCCGCGGTGCTGGAGCAGAACTTCCCGCTGCTGGGCTCCATCAAGGTGATCCGGGACTACCCCAACACCGTGGTGGTGCAGGTGACCGAAGCCGTGCCCGCCTACGCGGTGCAAAACGGCAATAAATGGCTTGTGATCTCGGACAAATGGAAGATCTTGTCCGAGGAAAGCACCCAGCCCGAGGGGCTTTGCACCCTGTACGGCGGCAAGCTGCAGGACACCGCCCCGGGACAGGGCTTCTGGTTCGTGGACGATGCGGACGCGGCAAGCGCCTCCGGGTCGGAAACCGCCGAAAGTGAAAGCACGGTGAGCACCGAGAACGACCGTATGGAAGCGCTGCGCACACTGCGCAGCAAGCTGGAGGAATACGGCCTGTCGCAGGACGTGACACGGCTGGAGGTGGCAGACACCGAGCAGCTCGCATTTTTGTATCAGGACCGCATCAGCGTGCTGTTGGGCACGCTGAACGATCTGGATTATAAGCTGGACCGCGCCCGCTATGTACTGACCAACGCCGACGGCAAGGGCTGCGGCCCCACCGACACCGGGCGGCTGGACTTCAGCCATACCAGCGCCAGCAGCACCCGCAAGATCTATTTTGCACAGGGCGAGCCCACCCTGCCCTCCGGCTATGTGGTGCCGCCCAAGGCAGAGGAACCCGCTCCGGCAGAGGATGCCGCCGACAGCACCGACAATGCAGAAAGCACGGATGCTGTCGACACCACCGAACCGGCGGCTGAAACGGACACCGAGCAGCTGCCCCTGACACACCCTGACCGCATGACGGCCAACGAAGAAGAAAACCCCATGTAAAGAAGCTCTTTGGAGGAGACTGTATGAAGCTGGAACAACTGATGGAAGGCGTGCCCTTTACCCTTGTGCAGGGCAGTCTGGATACTGAGATCGCAGATATCATCTATGACAGCCGCAAGGCTGCCCCGGGGCTTTTGTTCGTGTGCATCGTGGGCACCCAACGGGACAGCCACGCGTTTGCCGCCGACTGCGCCGCCAAGGGAATCAGCGCGCTGGTCATCCAGCACGACATCGACCTTTCTACCCTGCCCGGGGTGACCGTGGTCAAGGTGGAGAGCAGCCGCTATGCCATGGCGCTGATGAGCGCCAACCTCTTCGGCAACCCTGCCCGGCAGATGACCATGATCGGCGTCACCGGCACCAAGGGCAAGACCACTACCACCCACATG
>OGDH01000049.1_pt1 | contig 21079 bp, 20 predicted proteins | sample 1570381 | NCBI WGS metagenome assembly OGDH01 (sample SAMEA2582177, study PRJEB24529) | metagenome | reverse complement strand
ACCGCCGACAGCCTGACTGCCGGCCATTTTCTGGCGTTGACTCTGATGAAGCGCCTGCAGCTGGCTGGCAACAAGCCCATCGCCCTGATTGGCGGCGGCACTACCATGATCGGCGACCCCTCCGGCCGCACCGATATGCGCAAGATGCTGACCAAGGACGATATCGCCCATAATGCGGCTTGCTTTAAAAAGCAGATGGAGAAGTTTATCGATTTCTCCGAGGGCAAGGCGCTGATGCTGAACAACGCCGACTGGCTGTTGGACCTGAACTATGTTGAGCTGCTGCGCGAGGTGGGCGCCTGTTTCTCCGTGAACAATATGCTGCGCGCCGAGTGCTATAAGCAGCGCATGGAGAAGGGCCTGTCCTTCCTTGAATTCAACTACATGATCATGCAGAGCTACGACTTCTACTACATGTTCCAGCACTACGGCTGCAATATGCAGTTCGGCGGCGACGACCAGTGGAGCAATATGCTGGGTGGCACCGAGCTGATCCGCCGCAAGCTGGGCAAGGATGCCTACGCTATGACTGTGACCCTGCTGACCGACTCTCAGGGCAAGAAGATGGGCAAGACCGCTGGCAACGCTGTCTGGCTGGACCCCAACAAGACCAGCCCCTTCGAGTTCTACCAGTACTGGCGCAATGTGGGCGATGCCGATGTGATGAAGTGCATCCGTATGCTCACCTTCCTGCCGTTGGAGCAGATCGACGAGATGAGCACCTGGCAGGATCAGCGCCTGAACGAGGCCAAGGAGATTCTTGCCTACGAGATGACCAGCATGGTGCATGGCAAGGAAGAGGCCGAAAAGGCTCAGAATGCTGCCCGCGCACTGTTCAGTGGCAACGCAATGGATACCGAGCACATGCCCAGCACCCAGCTGACCGAGGCTGATCTGACGGATGGTGCCATCGGCATTCTGACCCTGATGGTCAAGGCCGGTCTGGCTGCTTCCAACGGCGAGGCTCGCCGTCTGGTAGTACAGGGCGGTGTGTTGGCAGACGGCGAAAAGGTCGTTGCTCCCACTGTCAGCTTTACCGCAGAACAGTTGGCCAAGGGCATCGTCATTAAGAAGGGCAAAAAGATCTACCACAAGGTAACGCTGTAAAAAAGCATTATAAAATTTATGGGCCAGAAACGTCCGTAGGCGTTTCTGGCCCATTTTTTACATTTTAGCGCGCAACAACTGCTGTCCGGCAGTCACCCGGCCGGAGAGCAAAGGCTCTATCCGTGCAAACCGGCTGCTGTTGGTCACGATTACCGGGGTGGTCAGCGTGTAGCCTGCCGCTGCAATGGCCTGCATATCGAACCGGAAGAGCAGCTGCCCCTTCTGCACATGGTCTCCAGTCTGTACAAATAGCTCATAGCCCTTGCCCTTCAGCTCAACGGTGTCCATGCCAACATGAATGAGTACCTCCATGCCGTTGTCGCACTGCAAACTGATGGCATGATGGGTCTTGGCGATCTTTTCCACAATGCCGTCTGCGGGTGCTACTACCTCGCCGCAGCTGGGCTCGATGGCACACCCTTTGCCCAGCACCTCGCTGGAGAACACAGGGTCCTTGATCCGGGTCAGTGCGCGGATACGTCCTGAGACCGGTGCATAGAGCAGCTGCCCGCTGTCCGCAGGCGCAGCTTCCGCTGCAGGGTCTTCCGGGGCAAACGGTGTGCTTTTCTCAAAATGTGCCAGCAGCCGCTGCCGGATGCTGTGCATAAGAGTAGCAGGTTCTTTCATTCCGGTTTCCTTCTTTCGGCAGAGGAGCTGCCGTGGCGGTGTTTTTCTTGTCCCTACGCATTCCGCAAAAACAGGGCCGAAAGGGAAGCTGTCCCCTCGGCCCCGGCTTATGCTTTTACAGCTCGTATGCCTTTTTCAGTGCCTCATAGGCGGCGTCCTCGTTTTCCGCGTGGACGAGCAGAGAAATATCCAGATCGCTGGTGGTGATCAGCAGCACCTCGATACCGGCCATAGCCAGCGCATTCAGCGCCCGCGCAGCCACACCACAGCTGGTAACCATATCCTCACCGAACAGATTCAGTTTGGAATAGCCTACGCTGATCAGGGGAGAAGCCTTGGCGTCCTTATCCAGATTTGCTGCCGAGATTGCCTTCATCACCAGCGGCAGATCACTGCTGGATGCGGTAAAGCTAAAATCAATGGTGGTGCCGTGGGGAGCGCTCTGGCTGATCATATCCACCACCACGCCGGTCTCTGCAAAGATATCCAGATACCGGGACAGACTGTTGCTCCGGAACGCTACGTCCTGCACGCTGATCATCATCAGGTCGGTCTCGATATTGATCTTCGATACTCCGTACATAAAAAGTCCTCCGTTCTGCCCGAGTTGCCGGACAACGCTCAATCATTTTACATTTTTATGTAAGTGCTAAAAAGGATTCACCGATATTATTTTGCGCGATTTTTTGTATCCTGTCAAGGCTGAAATCAGAATAATTCGCCCGCACACCATGCGCTGCCGCCAATTCCTGCGTGTAATCGCGTAAAAGATAGGTGCGCACGTTGGATTTTCCGGCATCGTAATGGGTCACGGTGGGGTGCAGCTGCGGCGCAAGCACTTCACACTGCACCGAGCCGTTCGGCTGAGTGGTCTTTTGCAGCTGCAAGGTCAGGATCGCACCCACCAACTGATCCGGGTGGCTCTGGGTGCTGAGGAAATTGCCCAGCGAGAAGGCGACAAAACTCCGCCGTCCGTCTGCCGCGGTCAGCCACTGGGCATCCTGCAGCACATGCGGATGGGTGCCCACAATGACATCTGCGCCCCAGTCTGCCAGATTCTGCGCCAGTGTGCGCTGACTGTCCACGACGGCGTGGCTGTTCTCTACGCCCCAATGCACTCCCACCACCACAAAATCTGCCTGTTGACGCGCCAAGCGCACCTGATGCTCGATCACATCGGTCTGGCTGGTGTAGATGACATTGGCTGTCATATTCTTATTCTGGCGGATACCGTTGGTGTGCTCAGTATAGGAGAGATAGGCGATGGTCACACCGTTGACGGTTTGCAGCGGGATGCGGTCGTAGTCCTCTTCGCCGCACCACAGACCGGTGGTGACTACATCCTCCGGCATGGACTCCCAGAATTGCAGGGTAGCCGCAATGCCGGACGCGCCCTTATCATAGGTGTGGTTATTGGACAGGCTGAACACCCGCACCCCGGCACGGTACAGCGCCCGCGCACAGTCGCCGGGGGTGGAAAAGCATGGGTAGGTAGAGGGTGCAAGGGTGTCGCTGCAAAGGGTCTCCTGATTGATCCAGTTCACATCCTGTTCCGCATAGAAAGGAGCAATGTGCTCATAGCAGTAATCAAAGCTGTACTTTCCGTCTTCGCCTGCCCGGCGGGCAGCCTGATTATAGATAGGCGAATGAATCAGGTTATCTCCTGTTGCGGAAAACCGGATGGTTTCCACCACAGGCTGCGGTTCAGGTTCCGGCTCCGGGGTCGCAATGGATGAAGTAGGGGATAACACCTCCTCCGGCGGCTCGACGCCGCCCACCGGTACATCTTCTCCCGGCAGCCTTGTCCAGATCCCCAGACACAATGCTATCACGCTCACAGCCAGAACCGACAGCACCACCGCCCGGAGCGTTTGTTTTTGGCCGCGCTTACGGGCAGTCGGACGCCGCCGCTTTAAAGGCTCCTGCTTCATCGTTCACCTCTTCTCCCGGCGTATGCCGGGCAGCTCGTTTTTCAAAGTGCAGCGATCAGATCGCCCATATCGTACAGACCCGGCTCTTTTTTTGCCAGATAGACCGCAGCATTCACTGCACCGTTGGCAAAGATGCTACGGGAATAGGCGGTATGCCGCAGGGTGATCACCTCGTCCGGGCCGCAGAACAGCACCTCGTGGTCGCCCACGATGCTGCCGCCGCGCACAGAACTGATGCCGATCTCCTTCGGGTCACGCTTCTGGCGCACGGAGGAGCGGTCGTACACATAATGGTACGCGCCATTATTTTCCTCGTTGATGGCGTCGGCCAGCATCAGTGCCGTTCCGCTGGGGGCATCCAGCTTGTTGTGGTGATGCTGCTCCACGATCTCGATATCATAGTTGATACCCAGCACAGCAGAGGCGCGCTTGCACAGCTCTGCCAGTACATTGATGCCCATGGACATATTGGCGCTCTTGAACACCGGAACGCTGCGGGACAGCTGCACTACCTTCAGCTGCAGCTCCTCCGAAAGGCCGGTGGTGCACACCACGATGGGCAGCTTGTGGGTCTGGCAGTAGGGCAATGCCTTTTCCACTGCGGCAGGGGAACTGAAGTCGATGATCACATCGCCCTTGCCGTTCAGCTTTTCCAGACTGTCGTAGACCGGAATGCCGTTCTGCTCGCCGTCCTTCATATCAATACCGGCCACCACACAGCAGTCCTCCCGCTGTGCGATCATATCGCACAGCACATGGCCCATGCGGCCGCCAATACCCTGAATCACGATCTCTGTCATTGCTGTTTCCTCATTTCTATAATATGGCAGAATGCCCGGAAGCTGAAGATCCCGGGCATTCTGTACGCTGTTGTTATTCCTTGATCAGACCTGCAGCCTGCAGAGCCTGCTCAATCTTTGCCTTGTGGGCATCGCTGGGCTCTACCAGCGGCAGACGGCATTCGCCTGCGTTCCAGCCCAGCACGTTCATGGCATACTTGACTGGAATGGGGTTCACCTCGCAGAACAGAGCCTCCTCCAGCGGCAGCATTTCCAGCTGCAAAGCGCAGGCCTTGGCGGTATCTCTGTCAAAGAAAGCCTGACAGCAGTTATGCACCAGTTCCGGCGCAACATTGGACACCACGCTGATGACACCCTTGCCGCCCAGTGCCAGCAGGGGAACCACCTGATCGTCGTTACCGGAGTAGATGTTCAGCGCATCACCGCACAGTGCAGCCACCTTGGCCACCTGAGAAATGTTGCCGGAGGCCTCCTTGATGCCGTTGATGAGCGGGTGCTTGCTCAGCTCCAGAGCAGTCTCGGGTGCAATGTTCAGACCCGTGCGGGAGGGTACATTGTACAGGATGACCGGGATGCCGCCGGCCTCAGCCATGGCGGTAAAGTGCGCCACCAGACCGGCCTGCGAGGTCTTGTTGTAGTAGGGGGTGACCATCAGCAGGGCATCGGCACCGCAGGCGGCAGACTTTGCTGCCAGTGCGCAGCCGTGGTCGGTATCGTTCGAACCGGCACCGGCAATGACCGGTACGCGGTGATTGACCGTATCCACGGTGAACTTGATGGCGGCCAGCTGCTCCTCATCGGTCATGGTAGAACACTCGCCGGTGGTGCCGCAGATGATGATGGCATCGGTGTGGCGGGCGATCTGATCCTCGATAATGCGGCCCAGCTCGTCAAAGTTGATGCTTCCGTCCTCGTACATCGGGGTGATGATGGCAACACCCGCACCGGTAAAGACAGGCTTCTTCATAGTAAAAAACTCCTTTGCTGCGTGTATCGCGCAAAAATTCAGGCATTAGTCCATATAGCCCTTTGCTGCCAGCAGCTCGGCCAGCAGCACAGCACCGCCGGCAGCACCGCGCAGGGTGTTGTGGCTCATGCAGGCAAACTTGTAGTCAAACAGGGTATCCTCCCGCAGACGGCCGATGCACACTGCCATACCGTTTTCGGTGTTACGATCCAGCTTGGGCTGCGGACGATCCGGCTCGGTAAAGTAGTGCAGGAACTGCTTGGGAGCGCTGGGCAGGTTCAGTTCCTGTGCAGGGCCGCGGAAATTCGCCCATGCTTCCAGCATCTGCTCCTTGGTGGGCTTTTTGTCAAAGCTTACGAACACGGCTGCGGTGTGGCCGTCCGAAACAGGCACACGGAAGCACTGTGCAGTGATGACCGGCTTCTCAGCATTGACGATCTGGTCACCCTCAATGTGGCCCCACAGCTTCAGCGGCTCGCGCTCGCTCTTTTCCTCCTCGCCGCCGATGTAGGGAATCACGTTGTCCACGATCTCAGGCATCCGGTCAAAGGTCTTACCAGCGCCGGAAATGGCCTGATAGGTGCACACCAGCGCCTTACTCACGCCAAAGTCCTTCATCAGGGGATGCAGGGCGGGCACATAGCTCTGCAGGCTGCAATTGGACTTGACGGCGATGAAACCGCGCTTGGTGCCCAGGCGCTTGCGCTGGGCAGGGATGATCTCGATATGGTCGGCGTTGATCTCAGGTACCACCATGGGAACGTCCGGGGTGAAACGATGGGCACTGTTATTGGAGACCACCGGGCACTCTGCCTTGGCGTATGCTTCCTCCAGTGCTTTGATCTCGTCCTTGGGCATATTGACAGCGCAGAAAACAAAATCCACCTGCGAAGCAACTTCCTCTACCTTGGAAGCGTCCAGAACGGTCATCTTCTTCACGCTCTCCGGCATGGGAGTAGTCATGGCCCAGCGGGAGCCCACTGCATCCTCATAGCTTTTGCCCGCACTGCGGCCGGATGCAGCCAGCACGGTCAGCTTGAACCAGGGATGATTCTCAAGCAGAGTCACAAAACGCTGACCCACCATACCAGTTGCGCCTACGATACCCACTTTATACTGTCTATCCATTTCCAGCACCTTTCCTTTCAAAAAAACAAACAGCAAATCTTATCATTGTGCACAACACGGCTTGCAAACCGGACAGCAATGCAATATAATAGATACTGTTTATACAGATTCTATAATATCATTGATACGTTGTCCGTGTCAATCATCGGAAAGGCAAATGCACAGTATGTTAAAAAAAGATTTTTGGTATGATTTACCCAAAGAGCTCATTGCACAGGAACCTGCGTCCCCTCGGGATGCGGCACGGCTGATGGTTCTGAGCCAAAAGGACGACAGCATCCGGCACAAGGTATTCCGCGACCTGCCGGAATTTCTGGAGCCGGGAGATCTTTTGGTAGTGAATAATTCCAAGGTACTGCCCGCCCGCATCGTGGGCGTCAAGCAGCCTACCGGTGCCGTGTGCGAGCTGCTGCTGCTGCGGCAGGTGAAGGGAGACCAGTGGGAGTGTCTGGCAAAGCCCGGCAAGCGGATGCAGCCCGGCACGAAGGTAAGCTTTGGCGACGGCAGCCTGACCGCTGTGGTGGACGAGACCATGGAGGACGGCAACAAGTACGTTACATTCTATTATGATACCGAAACGCTTTATGAAAAGCTGGATGAATTTGGCAAGATGCCGCTGCCGCCCTACATCACAAAGCAGCTGGAGGATCAGAGCCAGTACCAGACCGTCTATGCCAAGGAGCTGGGCAGCGCAGCTGCTCCCACCGCCGGGCTGCACTTTACCCCGGAGCTGATGGACACCATCCGCGCCATGGGGGTCGGCATTGCCGAGGTCACCCTGCACGTTGGTCTGGGCACCTTCCGACCTGTGCAGGAGGACGAGATCTCCGACCATAAGATGCACAGCGAGTGGTACTCCATCAGCGAGGAGACCGCCCGGCGCATCCGCGAGACCAAGGCCGCAGGCCACCGGGTCATCGCTGTGGGCACCACCAGCTGCCGCACACTGGAGGCTGCCGCTGCCAAGTACGGCGAGATCAAGGCTTGCAGCGGCAACACCTCCATCTTCCTGTACCCGGGGGTGAAGTTCAACTGCATCGACGGTCTGATCACCAACTTCCATCTGCCGGAGAGTACCCTGATCATGTTGGTGTCCGCCCTGTACGGCTACGAAAAGACCATGCACGCCTACGAGGTAGCTGTGGCAGAGAAGTACCGTTTCTTCTCCTTTGGCGATGCTATGCTGATAGTCTGATACAAAATTCGCGCTTTTTGCGATATTTGTATGTGAAAGGTAAGGATGCGATATGCATCCGCCGCTCCCCCTACAATTACGGCAGACCGCTGCTGTGATCATTCTGATAACTTGCAGGCTCGTGGCCTGCATCGAGGCTGCACGGCTGTTTTCCGTGCGCAGAAAGGAAAAGACCATGCCTTCTTTGACGACCTACACCCTGCTCAAGCAGGAGCACAACGCCCGGCGGGGCGAGTTCAAAACCGTGCACGGCACGGTGCAGACCCCTGCCTTTCAGAACGTTGCTACCGCCGGTGCCATCAAGGGCGGCCTGTCGGCGCAGGATCTGAAGGATATCGGCGCGCAGGTCATGCTGTGCAATACCTACCATCTGCATCTGCGTCCCGGCGACAAGCTGGTAGCGGATATGGGCGGCCTGCACAAGTTTACCCGCTGGAACGGGCCTATCCTGACCGACAGCGGCGGATTTCAGGTGTTCAGTCTGGCAAAGCTGCGCAAGATCACCGAAGAGGGCGTGACCTTCGCCTCCCATCTGGACGGTCACCGCATCTTCATGGGGCCGGAGGAGAGCATGCAGATTCAAGCAAATCTGGGCTCTACCATCGCCATGGCCTTTGATGAGTGCGTAGAGAACCCCGCCCAGCATGATTACTCCAAGAACAGCTGCGAGCGCACTACCCGCTGGCTGAAGCGCTGCAAGGCTGAGATGGCACGGCTGAAGCATGAGGGTATCTCGGTCAACCCGGATCAGCTTCTGTTCGGCATCAATCAGGGCTGCACCTATGCAGACCTGCGTGTGGAGCACATGAAGCAGATCGCCGAGTTGGAATTGGACGGCTACGCCATCGGCGGTCTGGCTGTGGGTGAGCCTACCGAGGTGATGTATGAGATGATCAGTCAGGTGGAGCCGCACATGCCCAAGGACAAGATCCGCTATCTGATGGGCGTCGGCACCCCCGGCAACATCATCGAGGCCGTAGCACGCGGTGTAGACTTGTTTGACTGCGTTATGCCCAGCCGCAATGCCCGCCACGGCCATCTGAATACATGGAGCGGCATCATTAACATCAAAAATGCCAAGTACGAGCGGGACGAGCGTCCCATCGACCCCGCCTGCGGCTGCCCGGTGTGCCGCAATTACTCCCGCGCCTATATCCGGCATCTGCTCAAGGCAGACGAGATGTTGGGTATGCGCCTGACCGTGATGCACAATCTGTGGTTCTACAATCACCTGATGGAACGTATCCGGGACGAACTGGATGCCGGTACCTTTACCGCCTTCCATGACAGATACGTTAAACTTCTGGATACCCGAATTTAAACTTTAGCCTTGCAACAAGACTGATAAGAGGGTATAATAGCATTATCTGAATTTTTGAGAGGAGATTTTGCCCCATGCAATTTCTGACTACCACGTCCGAAGGCTATATCAGCCTGTTCTTCACGCTGGCACTGATGCTGGTCCTGCTGTACTTCATGATCTACCGTCCCCAGAAGAAGCAGGAAAAGAAGGATGCCGCTATGCGCAGCAGTCTGGAGATCGGCGACCAGGTCACCACCATCGGTGGTGTCATTGGCCGCGTTGTCGCCATCAAGGACGACACCTTTGTTCTGGAGACCGGCGCCGACCGCGTGAAGATCCGCTTCACCAAGTCTGCGATCTCTTCGGTCGAAAAGCTGAACATGGACAAGGCTCCTGCCGATAAGAAGTAAGCATTTACCCGTGCATACATGAACCGCCTCCCTGCATAGACTATGTGCAGGGAGGCGGTTTTGTTATGTCTGAGTCTCGAGGTTTCCCGGCGGAGCTTCTTTCGTTTCTGGCTTTCGGGGTGATGGGGGTAGCCGTAACAGCGGTTGCACTAGCTGGTTTTGCGCAGCTGATGGCCGGACAGGGCTGCTCCGGCAGTGTAGTGCCGATACTTGCCACAACAGCCGTGTGCATAGGCAGCCTGCTGTGTGCACTGGCGGCAGCGTTTCGTAAAAAGGCGCGCGGTCTGCTGACCGGACTGCTCCAAAGTACATTTCTGGCAGTGCCGCTGGCGCTTTCTGCTGTATGGAACGGCACAGCCGCCGAACCTGCTGTGGTATGCCGCCTTCTAGCGGTGCTACTCTGCGGTTGCATTGGCGGGCTTCTTGGGGTCACCCTGCGCAGCCGCAGGCACACGCTTCGTTAATCGATCCGGCAAATCGAATCCATCAGAGGGAGAAAACAGCGTATGTGGATCTATGAACAGACAAAACCAGAAGAAAGCTTTTCTTTGCTGCCGCAGACGGTCAGCCTGCCGGTGCAAACAGCAGAGTCTGCCCTGTCGCCCGCGCCGGCACAGGCACCGGAACCGGCAGAGCAATTGCAGCCCAAAGAGCCGTACACCCCGGCAAAGCGCCACGCCACTCAGGATTGCTGGCTGCTGGCTGCGGCGTTTCTGCTGGGGTGTACGGCAGCCGGTGTGTTACAGGCAGTATGCGATGCCCGGCAGGCAGAGCTGCTGCGGTGTTATCTGGAAGCGTGGCAAGGGCTGTTTACACCGAGCGGTATGCAGGGGGCTGTACAGCTTTTCGGCATGGAATACCTGACACTCGGCCTTGTGGTCAGCCTGTTTCTGTTACTGGGACTTTCTGCCCTTGGCCCAGTAATGATCTTTGGCAATATGATGTTGTACGGCTTGGGCAGCGGGCTGCTTATGGTACAGCTATGCACAGCAGGCGGGTGGAAAACGGTGCTTCTGGCACTGCTGTGGACAGGCTTACCGGCGGCAGCAGCAAGCGGTTGTCTGTGCTTTTTCGGGGCCTGCGCTTTGCAGGTCAGCAGCCGAATCCACGCATATTCTTTCCGCAAGCATCCCGGCGGACAAGCCCGCCCCGGGGTGCAGGCACTGCTGGGACAATATCTGCTGACCATGGTGGTGCTGCTGCCGCTTTGCGGTGCAGCGGCAGGGCTTTCGTATCTGGGCAGCCGCCTGTAAACAGTATCCTTTTCTTGCGGGTTTTGGCGCAGTGTGTTACAATAGCAAAAGACCATAATAAACGAGGGACAGATATGAAATTGAAATCCGTCTATGTATGCTCCAATTGCGGAGAGACAAGCCCCCGCTGGATGGGGCGCTGCCCCAGCTGCGGCAGCTGGAATACCATGAACGAGGACGTTGTAGCCGAGGCACCCAAGGCGGGGACTCCTGCTGCCCGGCAGGCTGCTGCGGCTCGTCAGGAGGGCGTGACCACCCTGACCGCCCGGCGGCTGTCAGAGATCAGCACCACGGAGGAAAAAAGCCGCATCCTGACCGGCATCTCGGAACTGGACCGCGTATTGGGCGGCGGTATCGTGCTGGGCGGTGTAGTGCTTTTGAGCGGTGAGCCTGGCGTAGGTAAATCCACCATGCTGTTACAGCTGTGCGGTGCCATCTCCAACCAGCACAGTGTTCTGTATATCACCGGTGAGGAGTCTGTCCGGCAGGTCAAGCTGCGGGCAGCGCGGCTGAAGGTACCGCAGAATAACATCTTCCTGGCGGCGGAAAACGACGTAGACGAGATCTGCGGTCTGATCGAAAAGGAAAAGCCGGATCTTGTGGTCATCGACTCCATCCAGACCATGCGCTGCATGGATATCTCGTCCTCGTCCGGCACGGTCAGTCAGGTGAAGGAGAGTGCCGCCCGGCTGCTGGCGGTAGCTAAAAAGCAGGAGATTCCCATGTTTATCGTGGGTCATGTGAACAAGGATGGCGCAATTGCAGGCCCCAAGGTCATGGAGCATATCGTGGATACGGTGCTCTACTTTGAGGGCGACAAGATGCTGCCGTACCGCATTCTGCGGGCAGCCAAAAACCGCTACGGCTCCACTAATGAGCTGGGAATGTTTGATATGACCGGCACAGGGCTTGCTGAGATCGAAAATCCCTCTCAGATGCTGCTGGAAGGACGTCCGCTGGGCGTTTCCGGCAACTGCGTGGCCTGCACCATGGAGGGCAGCCGTCCCATCCTGAGCGAGATACAGGCACTTGCCACCAAGACAAATTTCCCGGCACCTCGCCGTGCTTGCAGTGGATACGACTATAACCGCATGAACCTTTTGATCGCCGTGTTGGAAAAGCGGGCAGGGTACTTCTTTGGAAATCTGGATGTTTACGTCAACATTGTGGGCGGCATTGCACTGCGGGATACCGCCTGCGACCTTGCAGTCTGCCTGAGCATGGTCTCCTCGCTGTTGGACCGTCCGGTCAGCGATAAGCTTATCGCTATCGGAGAGGTAGGTCTGGGCGGGGAAGTGCGCAGTGTGCCCAATCTGGAACAGCGCCTGCACGAGGCTGAGCGTATCGGCTTTGAGCGGGCTGTTATCCCCAAGCACAGCCTTGCACACCTGAATGCCGCAGATTATCCCGGCATGAAGCTGGTCGGTGCGGCGTATATTGCAGATGCCATCAATGCACTGAAAAATGACCGCCTGTGATGAAACGAGGAAGCTATGTCGATTTATCTGGACGAAAGAAACCCCGGCAAGCACGCGCCCTTTGAGGATGCTGCCCCGGATATTGTAGAATATGTGCGTTATCTTGAAGTAATCGCCGGCAAAAGTGCCAATACAGCTTTCAGTTATTACTGCGACTTACGCTCCTTCAGCCGCTTTATGAAGCGCCGCCGCGGGCTTGTGGCCACGGATGCAGAATTCAAGGAGATCGATCCCAAAGGGCTGGATACAGCCTTCTGGGGCAGCATAACAAAAGAGGATATCTACGAATATCTGTATTTTCTGAACCGGGAGTGCGGCAACAAAAAATCCTCTACCGCCCGGCGGCTGGCCAGTCTGCACGGTTTTTATGATTATCTGGTCAATCAAGTCAACCGCTTATCCGAGGACCCTACGGCGGCCATCCGCCCGCCCAAACAGGATAAGGTCTTGCCCAAGTACCTGACGGCAGAGCAATCCATCTCGCTTTTGGAGAGCACCCAGACCCAAAGCGATTTCCCGGAGCGGGATTATTGCATGGTGGTGCTGTTCCTCAACTGCGGTATGCGTCTTGCGGAACTGGTAGGCATGGACCTTGGAGACATCGATTTAGAGCAGCGTCAGATCCGCCTGTTCGGCAAAGGCCATAAAGAGCGTATGGTCTACCTGAATGATGCCTGCGTGGAGGCACTGCAACTATATCTGCGCAAGCGCAACACCATGGAGGGGCTTTCACCCAAGGAAAAAGCGGTGTTTATTACCCGTATGCGCAAGGAACGTATTTCGAACCGCAGAGTAGAACAGCTGATCTCCGGTGCAATGAAGGCTGCGGGGCTGAAGGGCTTTTCCACCCATAAGCTGCGTCACACCGCCGCAACGCTGATGTATCAGACCGGCAATGTGGATATCCTTACCCTCAAGCAGCTTCTGGGGCACAGCAGTGTGGGAACAACACAAATTTATACGCACCTGCAAGAATTTCAGGTGCGCTCTGCCATTGAGGAAAACCCGCTGGGCAAGGTGCTACCCATCAAAGCTGCAAAAGCAAGCTTGGATACAACAGATGCAGCAGGGGAGACATCTGTTGAAAATGACCCGGCGGGAGAGGACGCTTCTGAGCCGTCCGGCCCTATGGCGGCCTTTGAGGGCGCTGCACAGGATGGCTTCCGGGCAGATATCTCGGCAATGTCCAACGATGAAATAGACGATTCATCGCGCGATACTTAAACCTGCACAAAACGTCTGAGACGATTCAAAGGCCTATGGCGTGATCCGGCTTGACCGGATCACGTCATGGGCCTTTATAATTTACATTATAAGCAGTCAGCAGCAATACATACAGGAGCATCCATAGAAACGCGCAACGTAATGTCTACACAAAAACAAATGTTATAAAGCAAGCACATAGATGCTTACTGGAATAAAATGAATTACAAATGAACCGATGCAGCAGCGCATAACACAGGAAGCATCTGTAAGCATGAGACAAATAAAACCATAAAATATGATAAAAATTGCAGAATGTGCAGAACGGCTGAACTAAGCCCGAAAATGAGCCAGCTGAGGCTGGAACGCCAAAAATCCGGGAAATGGGCATTTTTCACTTCCCTGAGTTTCGCATAACGTGCATTATACGAAATACCTGCAATCAAAAGAGAGAAGCTGCCCTTCTCTCTTTCTGTCAGATTTCCGGCAGCTTCTGTAGATGCTATTCAATTCGTGCACGCCCGCTTCTACGCCGTTGGACATATTACCAGTATGTTCAAGCGTTCGACTTTTGCCTGCGGTAGCCATTCCAGTGCGTTACAGGTCCTGTTGTAAAAGCAGTATCGTTTCTTTTCCTTTGGTGATGCGATGTTCATTTCACCGGCAGCGGTTCTGTGCCAAAGTATGCACAGATGGCTTCGTAATAAATGCGCGCCACAGTCTTGCAACTCTCCTCGCTACCAAAGCGCTCTACATCCTCGGCATTCGTTACAAAGCACTGCTCTGCCAACACTGCCGGACAATCCACATCTTCCAGCAGCGTAAAGCTGCGCTCAGGCCGCACCTGTGTGTAGGTGTTCTCCACCAGCTGCTTCTGGTCGTTTTCCAGATAATAAATGTAACGCACTCCCCCTCGCCCGCGCAGCCTTGCGCCGATGCTCTGCATTCCACCGGCCAGCAGTTTTGCAAAATAAAAACTTTCCTGATGCCATGTACGCCCGGGCACTGCCGGATAACATTCAAAACCGGCTGCCGTAGAGCCATTGGCTGCGGAGTTGCCGTGGATGGACAGCAGCAGCTGCGGGCTTTGAGCGCTGGCTGCGGCTGCACGCTGGGCAGGCGTAGCGGTTGCATCAAAGCTTTCCCGGGTTTGCAGCGGGATGTAATTCGAATCCTCTTCTAACCATTGGAGCAACGCAGCAGCCGTGGCTGCGGTGACCTGTTTTTCTTCGACCACTCCCCTTGCTCCCGGGTCGCTGCCGCCATGTCCGGCGTCCACTGCCACACGGTACGGCGGGTCGCCCACCACAGGACGAAAGTTCTCCGCTGAGACTGAGACTGCGGATTCTGCGGGTGCGTTCAGTTCCAGCGCCGCCTTCCATAAAAACAGGCCGGAACAGAGCATCAGTGCCGCAAAAACAAACGGCAAACCGTGTAAAAACCGGTTCCTCGTTTTGCAGCGGTGCGTTTTACGTTTGCTATGTTTATTTACTGGTCTGCGCTGACTGGTTGGCATAAAGCTTTACTTCCTATTCGTTTTTACATTCATAATACGAGTATACACGCCTTTTCCCTGCACTGCAACAAAAAAAGACTGCCATTTTTTCAAAAGGCAGTCTTTGCTCGGATTATTTCAGTTCTACAACCGTCACGCCGCTTTCGCCTTCGCCGTAACGGCCAAGACGGAAGCTTTTTACCATGCGGTTGCCGCGCAGATGCTTATGGATGGCGGTGCGCAGTGCGCCGGTGCCGTTGCCATGGATCAGATAGACCATCGTCTGTCCGTTCAAGATGGCGCGGTCGATAAAGGAGTCCACCTCCGACAGTGCCTCGTCCACCGTCAGCCCCAGCAGGTTGCACTCCATTTTGGCGGTGCGCTGTACGCGCTCTACCCTGCCGTTGGGACGGTTGGTATCGCCAGTCAGGCGGGAATACCGCTGCTGCGCCTTTGTCTTAGGCGCAGTGGGTTCTTTTACCAGCTTTTCCGGCTGCTTCAGGCCCTTGAGGGGTACCTTGGTCTTGATGATACCGGCACGCACCAGAACATCGCCGTTTTTGTCCGGCAGCGCCAGAACGGTGGCCAGCTGGTTCAGTTCTGCAATGCAGACCTCCTGCCCTACCTTTACCTCCTTCAGCGGCACAAACTCCTTGACGGGGTTATGCACCACCTCCGTACCGGCAAACAGCTTTTCGGTCTCCTTTTTGGCAATTTCGCGGGCACGCTGCGCCTTCTGCTGGGCGCTCATGCGCTCGTCCTTTTGCAGCTGGCGCAGTTCATCGGTCAGTGCGTAGGCCTGCGTTTCCACCTGCTGTGCCAGCGTGCGCGCCTTGGCACGGGCAGCTTCCAATTCATTTTTGCCCTGCTGGATCAGTTCATCCCGCTTTTTGCGGGCGGCTTCCAACTGATGAGAAGCTTCGTTGCGCAGCTGCTCCACTTCGTTCTGGCTTTCCTTCAGCTGCAGCTTCAGGTCGTCCAGCTGACCCAGAACCGCATCCAAACGCTTATCCTCGGCAGACAGATGCTGCTGGGCAGCCTCAATGACGCGGCTGGGGATGCCAAGCTTTTCGCTGATCAGGAATGCGTTGGATTTGCCCGGTACGCCCACACTCAGCTTATAGGTGGGGCGTAGGGTCTCCAGATCAAACTCGCAACTGGCGTTGACCACACCCTTAGTCTCCAGTGCAAAAACCTTCAGTTCCGCATAGTGGGTGGTTGCCATCAGCAGTACGCCACGGCGGCGCAGTTCCTCAATGATGGCAACTGCCAGCGCGGCACCCTCAGCGGGGTCGGTACCGGCACCCAGCTCGTCCAGCAGCACAAGGGTGTGCGGCATGGCAAGCTCCAGTATGCCGGTGATCTTTTTCATGTGGCCGGAGAAGGTGGAAAGGCTCTGCTCAATGCTCTGTTCGTCGCCGATATCCACCAGAAATTCATCAAACACGCAGATCTCGCTGCGCTCGTCAGCAGGAATCAAAAAGCCGCACTGTGCCATGGCGCACAGCAAACCGGCGGTTTTCAGGGTGACCGTTTTACCGCCGGTGTTCGGGCCGGTGATGATAAGGGAATCGTATTCCCCGCCCAGTGCAATATCCACAGGAACACACTTTTGCGGGTCGATCAGCGGGTGGCGGGCACGGATCAGATTAAAGGAAGAATCCGTCCGCACAGCGGGCTTGAAGGCTTTCAACTCCAGTGCAAGCCGCGCCTTTGCCAGCAGGATGTCGATTTCCAGCATGGCCTTGTAGCTGTACTGGAACTGCGGCTCAATGGCAGCCACCTGTGCGGTAAAGGCCACCAGAATGCGCTCGATCTCCTGCGCTTCCTGTGCGCGGTACTGCAGAATGCGGGCATTTGCCTCCACCACAGCCTGCGGTTCCACGAACACCGTAGCGCCCGTAGAGGATACATCGTGGATGATACCGCTCACCTCGCCGCGATACTCGCTCTTGACCGGCACAACGTACCGGCCGTTGCGCATGGAAACCACACTCTCCTGCAGGTATTTGGAAGTGTCCATATTGCGCACCATGCTTTCCAGCCGGTCGCGGATGCTGTTTTCGGTGGCGCGGATCTTTTTGCGCAGCTCTGCCAGCGTGCGGGAGGCGGTATCCGCCATGGCGTCCGGTGCCAGAATGGCACTTGAGATCTGCTGCTCAAGGCCCGGCTCCGGTGCCAGCGCGTAAAACAGATCATCGGTCGGCAGCGCGTCATGCTCAGAGGAGCCGTACCAGCTGGTCAGGTGCTGAAAATTGCGCAGCGCACCAGCCACCATCAGCAGCTCGCCCATAGAAAGCACGCCGCCCTTTACGGCACGGGCGGCAAGCTGGCTGACCCCCTCTACCCCGCCAAAGCGCGGCGAGCCGTTTTTAATCAGCAGGGTGTTGATGGCGTCCGTCTGCTCTAGTGCGTAGCGCACCTCGTCCGGGTCGCACTGCGGCTCAATGGCCAGCAGCATAGTACGGGCTTCCTTGCATACACAGCCCTCCGCCGCACGCGCAATGATCTTATCCAGTTCTAATGTTTTTAAGTAGCTTGTTTCCATACTGTTCCTTTTTGGTCAGGGCAGCACGCTTTTCAAAAAGGCATAGCTTTTCAGCGGCTTATCCAGATGCGTCAAGGCATAGTTTTCAGCCACTGCGGAAAGCTTTGCCAGACTGCCCACAGAGATCTTGAATGCAAATATTTTTTTGTCCTCCACCAAGCAGATGTGGCGCAGCGCAAACAGCGCAGCCTTGTCCAGATTGCAGTTCTTGCCTGCTTTTGCCGCACAGGACGCACAGAGCAGATGCCCTTCCTGTGCGTCCAGATAAAAGGCATCTCCTTCATCGTAGGTGCCACAGTCCCGGCAGCAGACAATCTGCGGCATAAAGCCGCACTCGCTCATGGTGCGCAGCTCAAATACTGCCTTGATCACCCGCAGGTCGGTGCGGTGCTCGTTGATCATATACAGACTGTTCAGCACCAGACGCAGCTCCCGGGCTGCTTCCTCTCCGGTAGGCGAAAGCGCAGCGGCCAATTCGGTAAGATACATGGCAAGGCTTACCCCTTCAATGGAGGAGGAAATGCCATGGAAGATGTTCTGCACATCGGCTTCCCGCACGGTATACATATTGCGTCCGGGCACCAGTGTAAACTCCGAATAGCAGAACAGCCCGCAGGCACTGAACAGCTTGCTTTTCAGCCGCAGACTGTTTGCAGCCATTGCTGTAATGACACCCAGCTTTGGGGTGAGGATCGTCAAAATGCGGTCTGCTTCTCTATAACGGGTCTCCTTCAGTACCAGACCCATGGTCACGAATGGTTCCATCGTCCGTTTCTCCTGCCGGATGCTCGGCGGGCAGCTGCACCAGTTGTTTGTAATCGAGATAACGGAGAATGTTCCCCGTGCAGGCAAAGGCCTGCCAGCTTGCAGCAGCATCCATCTTCAGCACTCCTTCCCTTTTCTGTGCACAGGCTGCTTTTGTTATAGTGTCAGCCTGATTCTAGCACAGCATACAAGGGAAAACTGTCCTGCTTTGGCATCACTCAGCGGTTGGAGGAATTCTGCTTAAAGCCGAAGTTATTCAGCAAAAATTCGTTATCCCGCCAGTCGGATTTTACCTTGACCCAGCACTGTAGATTGACCCGGCAGCCCAGGAACTCCTCGCAGTCGGAACGGGCAGCGCTGGCGATCTTTTTAAGCATGGCACCGCCCTTACCGATGACCATGCCCTTGTGGCTCTCCCGCTCGCAGTAGATGTTCACATCAATGTCGATCAGGTCTGTGCCCGGGCGCTCCTTGAAGCGCTCCACCACTACCGCAATGCCGTGCGGAATCTCGTCCCGCATAAAGAGTAGCGCCTTTTCGCGGATGACCTCGGCCACCAGCTCTTTTTCCGGCATATCGGTATAGGCGTCATCATCAAAGTAATGGGGGCCTTCCACGGCATAGCGGCTCAAGGCATCGAACAGTTCCTCACTGCCCTCCTTGTTGCGCACACTGATGGTGTAGATCTCATCGAACACGCCCAGCGCCTTCAGCTCTGCCTTGCGTGCTTCCAAGTCTGCGGGATCTTTCACAAGGTCGGTCTTATTAATGACTGCAATGGCCGGGCCGCTGCGGTGCAGCGCCTCCACAAGTGCCATCTCAGATTCGTTCAGCGCGCCGTAAGGCTCGAACAGCATCATGGAAACATCCACATCCGCAATGGAATCACTGGCAGTCTTATCCATGCGCTTGCCCAGCTTGTTGTGCGCCTTGTGCACACCGGGGGTGTCCAGCAGCACATACTGCAGCGGCCCCCGGGTGATCACGCCGGTAATGCGGGTGCGGGTGGTCTGAGGCTTAGAGGTGACGATAGCCACTTTCTCGCCGACCAAGAGGTTCGTCAGGCTGGATTTGCCCACGTTCGGCCGTCCGATGACAGCAACGAATACAGAGGAGGTGTCGTAATGCTCCTGAACGGGTGTTGTAGTACTCAAAGCGAACTCCTGTCTTGTTTTTATGTTCTGGGATATCATTCCGTGTAGCTGACCGTGCGGGGCAGACCCAGCTGCAGCAGCACAGCCTCTTCTTTTTCGCGCATACGCATGGCTTCCAGACCTCCATTTTCGTGGTCATAGCCCAGCAGATGCAGCATGGAGTGTACGGTCAGAAAGGCCACCTCCCGCTGCAGCGGATGCCCATACAGATTCGCCTGCTCCATGGCGCGCTCCATGCTAATAACGATATCGCCCAGCATCATGCAGCCGTTGTTCTCGTCGATATCATACTTGCCGTTCTCACCAAGAGGAAAGCTCAGCACATCAGTAGGCATGGGCTTGTTGCGGTACTGGTTGTTCAGCTCGGCAATGGCAGCGTTGTCCACAAAGGTAACGCTGATCTCGGCGGGACGGTCGAAATGCTCATATTCCAGCACGGCATTGCAGGCACGGCGGATCAGAATGCGGAGCCCGGAGGGCACCTTGACAGCTTTCTGGGAGTTGGTGATCAAAACTTTATTGGACATATCGGTCCACTCCTTTCAGGGATTTATTTAAAATTCTTATTGTTTGCTTTATTTTCCGCATCGGCAGCCGGATGGGCGGCACGCTCGTAAGCCTTTACGATCTCCTGCACCAACCGGTGACGCACAACGTCTTTATCGGTAAAGTAGCATTGTGCAATGCCGTTCACATCCTTCAGCACCTTCAGCGCGTCCACCAGACCGCTGCGGGTGCTGCCCGGCAGATCGATCTGAGTTACATCGCCGGTAACGACTACCTTAGAGCCCACACCCATACGGGTAAGGAACATTTTCATCTGCTCCGGGGTGGTGTTCTGTGCCTCGTCCAGAATGATAAAGGAATCATCCAGTGTGCGCCCGCGCATATAAGCCAGCGGGGCGACCTCAATGATCTGCTTTTCCACCAGACGCTCGTAGGTCTCTGCGCCCAGCATGTCAAACAGGCCGTCGTACAGCGGCCGTAGATAGGGGTCTACCTTCTGCTGCAGGTCACCGGGCAGAAAGCCAAGCTTCTCGCCCGCTTCCACCGCCGGGCGGGTCAAGATGATGCGTGATACTTCCTTGGCCTTGAAGGCTTTCACCGCCATGGCAACGGCCAGATAGGTCTTACCAGTACCCGCCGGGCCGACACCGAAGGTAATGGCATTGGAGCGGATGGCGTTCAGGTATTCCTTCTGTCCCAGCGTTTTGGGGCGGATCGGGCGTCCCTTGACCGTGACGGTAACAAAGTCCTCGGTCAGTTCCTTTACCCGCTTCTCTGCGCCATCGTGTGCCAGACTGATGCAGTAGTGCACAGTCTGATCTTCCAGCGGGGTGCGGTTCTCGATCAGAAGAAGCATTCCCTCCACGGCGCGGTTCGCTGCCGCCACGTTGGCAGGCTCGCCGGAAATGCGCAGCTGTGTGCCGCGGCAGACAGCGGTAACAGAAAACTCTTTTTCCAATAAGCGAATATTCCGGTCACAGTTGCCAAAAACAGCCGCTGCGATCTCTACACTATCCAGTTCAATACACTTTTCCGCCATGGAGCTCCTCCCGAATTGCAGAATTTGATGACTATATTGTACCACCAAAATCTTCAGAAGAAAACTATGAAAAGTGCACAAAATATTTTCCCGTGTTCCATCGGTTTTTCCATACGAACTGCGTTTTAATGCTTTTTGATGGCTTTTTTCTGAAAACACTTGACAAAGT
>OGDH01000032.1_pt1 | contig 23071 bp, 21 predicted proteins | sample 1570381 | NCBI WGS metagenome assembly OGDH01 (sample SAMEA2582177, study PRJEB24529) | metagenome | reverse complement strand
AATGCAATGCCGGAGCGTCCGCAGACGCTCCGGCATTGCTCTATTAAAAATAATTTTTCCGCTGATTATGGCCAAAGCGCACGCGACGGCCATTTAAAATCGTCCCGCCCGCAGCGCAAACGCTTACAGCGTCTCTACCCGGTCGAACAGATCCTTTGCGGCTTCCACGGCGTCTTTGCTGCCAAAGGCCACCCGCACGCCGCCGGACAGCACGTCAAACAGGGCGGCGGCCTGTGCCTTGAGCAGGGCGGTGTCCACGCTGCACAGCGCCTTGCGGTCGGCGGCGAGCATCTCGTCCGTGATGCCGCAGAAGTACCGGTGATCCAGTTCCCGGGCAGCGGCACGCGCCTTGCGGGGCGTGTCCAGCTTGGCGACGGTGCCCACGATGAATTCGTCCAGATCCTGGGCGGTGTAGTCCCGGGCGGCAAGGGCGGCAGGGGCATTTGCAAAGGTCTCGTAGCTTTCCCGCAGGTGGGGGTCCCGGTAGGTGTACAAAAACTCGATGCCGTCGGCACAGAGCATTCCGGTGCCGTAGGCACCGCCCACCTCCCGGATGGCGTGCCACAGGTATTCGTAGCTCATCACCCGCGCCAGCACCCGGCGGCGGCTGTCCTGGGGCATGGGCCATGCCAGCACATCGTAGTTCACGCCGCCGTCAATGATAAAGGCTTCGTTCACCGGGGGCGTCAGGGGCTGGGTGTAGGGCTGCGCCGGGGTGCGCAGGGCGGCGGCAAAGCGGCTTTCCGGCAGCAGGGTGCGCAGTTTTTCCAGTGCAGCTTCGGTGCCGTGCAGGCTGACGGTCAGGGCGGCAGTTTGCAGCACCCGGCTGCGCACAGCGTCCAGCTTTGCGCCCAGTGCGGACCAGTCGGCCTTTTCCAGCAGATTGCACAGGAAGTAGTAGTAGCTCACGCCGGTGCAGGCTTCGTCCGCAGCGCCCTCTACATAATAATGGGCGCGGGCGCGGGTAGAGGCAAACTCGTTGCCCTGCTGGATGAACAGCTGCTCCATGCGCAACTTCAGCTGACTGACCACCCGGGCATAGGCGGCTTCGGCGGCAGCGCCGGTAAGGACGGTATCGTACAGCCATTCGCCGCCGATCTCCACCGCCTTTTCCAAGCTGCGTTCCAGCAGGCTCAGGCAGAGGGAGAGTTTCGCGTGGCAGGGAGCGCCCTCCTGCCGCCCGGTCCAGAGATCCAGCTGGGCGCGGCTGTCGCCCAGCCATGTGCTTCGCAGGGTATTCAGCTGCTGGGCGGTATGGGCGGGGGTGTCCAGCTCGTCCAGCACATCAGTGAGCAGATTCAGGTATTGCAGTTCCTCCGGGGTGACAGTGCCCAGATCATAGTAGAAATTCAGGTACAGGCTGCCGGCAGAGGGGTGGCGCAGCAGGGTGGCACCGGCCAGCTGCTCGGCACTGCCCTGCGGGGTGGCATCGCCCGCGCCAAGGTCGGCGGCGGTGAGAGGGTGCTCCAGCACCAGCTTGCCATCGGTGCGCACCGGGGCGGCGGTGTCCTCGGCTTTGGGCGCGGTGGGAATTTGCAGCACCTGCACCGGGGTGGGGGCAAACAGCTCCCGCAGCAGGGTGTCGAACCAGCCCTCCTCCAGCTTGCTGCGCAGGGCGGCGAAGAGCTTGTCGGTGTGCAGCAGCAGGGCGGCATCGCCGGTATGCAGCCAGCCGGTAGAGGCGTTGATGGCGTCCAGCACGCCGTCCGGCAGGCTGCCCGGGCGCTCCAGCGAGGCAAACTCGGCCTCATTCAAAGCGGCCAGCAGCAGGTCGTGAGGAATGCCGGCCTTTAGCAGCTCGTCCACAGCCTTGCGCACGGCGGGGGCAAATTTGCGGGCAGAATCCACCGTAGCGCCGCGCAGCAGCAGCTCCAAGGTGGGCTGCAGGGTGCTGTCGTCAAAGCCGATGTCGATATCTGCGCCCAGCTGCTCGGCCAGCAGCGCGGCCTTGAGGGGAGAGCTGTTAGTGCTCAGCAGCGCACCCAGCAAAATCTCCACACCCAGCTGCCGCTCACGGTCGGCAAATGCGCCGGTGTACCATGCCAGTGCGCACTGCACCTCGTCCGGCTTGGGCTGGTCGGTGTAGTAGGGCAGCTCCACGAATGCGCCGGGCTGCTCGTCCTGCATGGTCAGGCGGGGACGGGCAGCGGCCTTGGGCATCTTGGACAGGTAGTCCTTATCCAGCCGTGCCAGCTTTTCAGCCATATCCATCTTGCCGTACAGGGTGATGCAGCAGTTGTCGGCGCTGTAATGGCGGCGGTACACCCGTTGGTATTTCTCATAGGTCAGGGCGGGGATGGACGCCGGGTCGCCGCCGGACACAAAGCCGTAAGCGGTATCCGGGAACATCGCCCGCTGCAGGGCGTTTTGCAGCTGAGCATCCGGGGAGGCCAGTGCACCCTGCATTTCATTGTAGACCACACCGCTGACCGTGCCGTCTGCATCCCGGTGCCAGCCCTCCTGCTCGAACACGGCTGAGTCCACCATAGCCAGCGGGCAGAACACCGCGTTCAGGTAGACATCCATCAGGTTGCAGAAATCGGTCTCGTTGGGGGTGGCAAAGGGGTAGACCGTTTTGTCCGGGAAGGTCATCGCATTGAGGAAGGAAGCCATGCTGCTTTTGAGCAGCTGCACGAAGGGGGAACTGACCGGGTATTTTTCACTGCCCGCCAGTACGGAGTGCTCCAGAATGTGGAACACGCCGGTGTCATCGGAGGGGAAGGTGCCGAAGCCGATGCCGAAGGCCTTGTTGACGTCCTCGTTCTCCACCAGCAGCACGGCTGCGCCGCTGACGTCATGGGTGAGCAGGGTCAAAGTACCGTGCTGCTCGGGACAGTCCTCGGTGCGCAGGACGGTATAACCGGGATAGTGTGCCATTTTTATTCTCCTTTACGGGATGTTTTTCACAGAGGATGCGCCTGCGGCTCAGCCGCCGAACAGGCCGAAAAAGCTGGTGTGGGTCACACCCAGCACAAGGAAAAGAGCAATCAGGGCGAACAGCACGCCGATGATGATGTCCATCTGGTGCACCGTGAGCGGGAATTTATCGTAAAGCTTTTCCTTGGGGTTTACAAAGTCCTTGTTGCCGTTATCCAGCAGACGCTTTTTGCCCTGCTCAAAATCGGCCTTCTGCGCCTGCAATTCAGCCTGCTGTCGGGCAAGTTCTGCCTCGCGGGCGGCCAGTGCGGCCTCGCGGCGTTCAAGCTCGGTCTGGGTATCCGGGGTGAGCTGTGCCATGGAAAGTCCCTCCTGTAAGTATAAGATGTTTTTCCTTATGATACCACAAAAATGTGGACAAAAAAAGCACCCGCAGTGCAAAGACTGCGGGTGCAAAGGGGGATGATGAGGAGATTACTTCTTAGCCAGATACTTGCGGATATCAATGGCGACAGCCACGATAATGACAAGACCCTGAACGATGTAGGTGTAGGAGGAGTTGACGTTCATGAACTGCAGAGCGACCTTCATCAGCTCAAAGACCAGAACGCCGACCAGAACGCCGGGCACGGTGCCGACGCCGCCGGTGGTGGAAACACCGCCGATGGTGCAGGCTGCGATAGCATCCAGCTCATAGCCCTGTGCGGTATTGACGGATGCGCCGCCGGACTTTGCAGCCAGCAGGCAGCCGGCCAGACCGAACATGCAGGAGGCCAGAATGTAGATGCGGATCTTGGTGGCGTAGACGTTGACACCGGCAACCTCGGCAGCAGCTTCGTTGCCGCCGATGGCGTACATATACTTGCCGTGGCGAGTCTTGTTATACAGGAACCAGAAGCAGACAGCCACGATCAGGGCGAACCAGATCAGCACGGGGATGGCAAGGAAGGTGTCCTTTGCCAGTGCGGTGAAGTTGGAGTTCAGGGAGCCGATGGGGGTACCGCCGGTGTACACCAGGCAGATACCGTAGACCACCTGCTGCATACCCAGAGTAGCAATGAAGGGCTGCACCTTCAGGTAGCTGACCACCAGACCGTTGCACAGACCCACGATGGCGCAGATGGCAATGACCAGAATGAACACCACGGGGGTGGGCAGGGTGGGCATATTGGGGTAGAACTTGCCGGAAGCGCCTTCGGTCTGCGCAAAGATGCAGGCCAGGCAGGCGGCAAAACCGGCCAGACGACCTGCGGACAGGTCGTTACCGGTGGTGATCAGGCAGCCGGAAATGCCCAGCGCGATGATGTAGCGGATGGACACGTTCTTGAACAGGTTGATCATGTTGGTGCCGGAGAAGAAGTTGGGGTGAATGATGCCAACGATCAGGGTGACGGCCAGCATCATCATGATAATGGCGTTGTTGCTGAGCCACTTGCCCACAGCCTTGCCATTCAATTTTTTGGTAGCTTCCACGATAGACAGCCTCCTTAATTACTGATTTGCCGCAGCTGTGTCAGGTGCGGTCTCGAACTGGGTAGCCAGCGCCATGATGTTCTCCTGCGTGGCATCCTTACCGTTGATAAAGCCGGTGATGCGGCCATCGCACATGACCATGACACGGTTGGACATACCAATGATCTCGCTCATTTCAGAGGAGATCATGATAATGCTCTTGCCCTGCTTGGCCAGATCAGCGATGATGCAGTAGATTTCGTACTTTGCACCGACGTCGATGCCGCGGGTAGGCTCGTCCAGAATGAGCACATCGGGGTTGTTGGCCAGCCAGCGGGCGATCAGCACCTTCTGCTGGTTGCCGCCGGAAAGGCTCTTGATCTGGGTCTTGGGGCTGGGCACCTTGATGGCCATCTTTTCCTTGTTGGTTGCCACAAGATCCAAAATCTTCTGGTTGTCCAGCATGATGGGCCCCTTGCGCAGGGCGTCCAGGGAAGCGATGGAGATGTTATCGGCAACGCTCAGCACGCCCAGAATGCCGGTGGCACGGCGGTCCTCGGTCAGCAGAGCAACGCTCTTCTGAATGGCGTCGCGGGGCTGCTTGATGTTGACCTCTTCACCCTTGATCCACACCTTACCGGAGGTATGGGCACGCAGGCCGAAGATGCCTTCCATCAGCTCGGTGCGCTGTGCGCCCACCAGACCGGCAACGCCCAGGATCTCGCCCTTTTTCAGCTCAAAGCTGCAGTGACGGAAGGAACGGGGATGGATGGAGGTAAAGTCCTCCACCTTCATCATGACCTCGTCCGAGGGCACGTTCTCCAGCGGGGGGAAGAGGTTAGACAGCTCACGGCCGACCATCTTTGCAATGATCTCTTCCTTGGTCATGTTGGCAACGTCCCACTTGCCGATGTACTGGCCATCGCGCATGATGGTGACTTCGTCCGCGATGACCTTGATCTCGTCCATCTTGTGGCTGATGTAGACCAGAGCAACGCCCTGCTCCTTCAGCTCCCGCATGATGCGGAACAGGCTCTCGACCTCGTTTGCGGTCAGAGAGGAGGTGGGCTCGTCCAAAATCAGCACCTTGCAGTTGGCGGAAACGGCTTTAGCAATTTCCACCATCTGCATCTGGGCGATGCTCAGAGAACCCAGCTTTGCATGGGGATCGATGTCCAGCTTCAGTTTCTTCAGCAGTTCATCGGTATCTTTGTACATTTTGGCATGGTCCACAACAGTGACGATGCCGTATTTCTTGGTGGGGTAGCGTCCCAGCCAGATATTCTCGGCCACGGTACGGGCCGGAATGGGCTGCAGTTCCTGATGCACCATGGCGATGCCGCGGTCCAGTGCATCCAGCGGGGTGGGGATGGTTACCTTCTGCCCCTCGTATTCGATCTCGCCCTCGTCCATCTTGTAAATGCCGAACATGCATTTCATCAGAGTGGACTTACCGGCGCCATTTTCACCCATCAGAGCCATGACTTTGCCGGGACGGAGCTCCAGCTGAGCATGATCCAGGGCTTTGACACCGGGGAAGGTCTTGACCACGCCTTTCATTACCAGACGGTATTCTGACATTCCGCAAAAGCCTCCTTTATGGTTGTTTACAGGCGGGCAGTTTTTTCTCTAAAATAAGGCGCGTGCGCGGAGAAGATTTCTCGCACGCACGCGCTTTTTAGCTTTCGTTCAAGCCGTTAAGGCCTGCTGCGCACCTTGCATTGGTTCCGGGAAACTTTAGTCTTCCTTCAGGTACTGAGAAGCGTTGTCCTTGGTGACCTTGACGTAGTCGACCCAGTAGTACTTCTCAACATCCTTGCCCTCGACGAACAGCTTGGTAGCCTCGGCAGCCTTGGTAGCCTGACCAACGTCGTCGTTCAGAACGGTACCGGTCATGTTGCCATCGACAACGTTCTGCACAGCCTCTACCAGAGCATCGACGCCGACCAGGTAGACGTCCTTGCCAACGGTGCGGCCAGCCTGCTGGATGGACTGCAGAGCGCCCAGTGCCATTGCGTCGTTGTTGCAGAAGACGACTTCGATCTTTTCGCCGTACTGAGACAGAGCGTTTGCAACGTCCTGCTGAGCGGTGGTCTGATCCCAGTTATCCAGGTACTCGTACAGGCACTCAACTTCCTTGCCGGCATCGGTCAGAGCCTTGATGGAGTACTCGGTGCGGTACTGAGCGTCGATGTTCTCGGGGTCGCCCTTGCACATGATGTAGGTGATCTTGCCATCGCCGTTGATATCGCCCTGCGTCTCGGTCTCGAGGATCAGCTCGCCCTGATAAGTACCAGACTGACGTGCGTCAGCGCCAACGTAGCAGCACTTGCCCTTGTAGGAATCCAGAACGCTCTCCTCGGGCTCACGGTTGATGAACACGATGGGGGTGCCGGAGGGAGAAACGGTGTCAACGATGGTCTGAGCGGAAGTGGTCTGGACGGGGTTGATGACCAGCACGTCCACGCCCTGCTGCAGGAAGGTGTTGATCTGCTCGGTCTGGGTGTTCTGGTCGTTCTTGCCGTCCATGATGGTGACGGAGTAGCCCATATCCTTCAGGTAGCCTTCCAGATCAGCACGGTACAGGGTCATGAAGTTATCAGCAAACTGATAGATGCAGACGCCGATGTTGGCAGAGCCGTTGGTAGCAGCGGAAGAAGCAGCGGTGGAAGAAGCAACGCTGGAAGCAGCGGTGCTGGTGGAGGAAGAGCCGCCGCAAGCGGTCATAGCAGCGGTAGCGCCCACAACGGCGGAAGCCTTCAGGAAGTCGCGACGAGAAATCATTTTCATAATAGTAATCTCCTTCATTTGTGTGTCACAGCATATTCACAGACGCATTTGTCGCATGCATCCGTAATCCCTGACAGTATTATACCCTTGTATGGGGGTGTTCCGCAAGAGAATAAGTTCACAAGATTGGTGCAAATGTTTTGTTACGTTTCTACAAAAGCGGACCAAAGGTTACAAAATCTTTTCGCGAATTATCACAATTTTTCATGCCGATGCAACCAACATACAAATATGATGCAGGTATGTAAAAAAACATGCTTGAGCATGACTGAATGTTGCATGACTGCTAAAAAACCGCGAAAAGGGGCGATACATTTCTTGAAAGATATTTTCAGGGATACTACACAGCGGAAAGAAAACGCCTTTTATACACGCTTACCGGAGGGGAAAAACAACACGGGTCGAGAAAAATGTTTACTCCACGGGCGGGGCGGCACTGTACCTTTATAGTAACAGGGCGGTCAGGACGCAGCGAACGTTTTTGTGGGAAGCGCCCGAAATACGAGCGGCCGTTTTCTGCGTGCTACACTGCCTGAAATAACAAAACTGACGCAGCTGCGTTGTGCCTTGAAAATGGAAAATATACATTTCGGATAATGCCTATGCAAAAATACCTAATGGCCCTGCGAAAGTGCACACTGTCGGGCACGGCGGGCGGGTGATATCCTGTGTACAGAGCCCGGGACACCGGACGAAAGGAGGAAGAACATCATGGGGCAGATAAAGCCCGCCGCCGGGCTGAAGAGCCTGAACCGCGCCGCCGATACCTTGAGCACCCTGCTGGCGCAGGAGGTGAAGGAGCTGAACGAGCGGCAGAAGGCCGCCCGGCGGGAAAACACCCCCGACCCCGGGATGATGAAGGGGCTGAAGGAGGCTACCGCCGTGCTCAAGGATCTGGCGGGTGTGGTAAAGACCCTGAACGATCAGGGCACAGAGCTGGAAGGAACAGAGTGCGGCGTGGTGCTGCTGCCGCCGGTGGAACAGGAGGAGAAGGAATGAACAGAACCGAGCGGGCAGTCATTGTGTGGAAGCCGCAGCCCCGACAGCTGGAATTTATGCGCAGACCGGAGCCGGAGGCGCTGTACGGCGGCGCGGCGGGCGGCGGCAAGAGCGATGCACTGCTCATCGAAGCGCTGCGGCAGGTGCACATCCCCCATTACCGGGCGCTGATCCTGCGCAAGACCTACCCGCAGCTTTCCGACCTTGTGGATAAGAGCCAACTGTATTACCGCCGGGCTTTCCCGGAGGCGCAGTACAACGCTACCTCCCATGTATGGGTCTTTCCCAGCGGGGCAAAGATCTGGTTCGGCTCCATGCAGTACACCAAGGATCGCACCAACTATCAGGGCAAAGCCTACGATTTTATCGGCTTTGACGAGCTGACCCACTTTGAGTGGGACGAGTACAGCTATATGATGAGCCGCAACCGTCCCACCGGGCCGGGCACCCGGGTGTATATGCGTGCCACCACCAACCCCGGCGGCATCGGTCACGGCTGGGTAAAGGCGCGGTTCATCACGCCTGCCCCGCCCGGCACCCCCATTGTGGAAACCGTCACGGTGCGCCTGCCGGACGGCACCGACCAGCAGATGGAGCGGGCGCGGGTATTCATTCCGTCCAGCGTGTTCGATAACCCCGCCCTGCTGGCCAACGACCCCGGGTATCTGGCAAGCCTTGCCAGCCTGCCGGAGGCGGAAAAGCAGGCGCTGCTCTACGGCAGCTGGGACAGCTTTTCCGGGCAGGTGTTCACCGAATGGCGCAACGACCCGGCGCATTATCAGGATCAGCGCTGGACCCACGTCATCGCGCCCTTTGCCATCCCCAAGCACTGGCCCATCTGGCGCGGGTACGACTTTGGCTTTTCCAAGCCCTTTTCGGTGGGGTGGTATGCGGTGGACGAGGAGGGGCGGCTGTACCGCATCAAGGAACTGTACGGCTGCACCGGACGTCCCAACGAGGGTCTGCGCATCGACCCGGTGGAGCAGGCCAAGCGCATCCGGGAGGCCGAACAGAACGACCCGCTGCTGCGGGGCAGGGTGATCCACGGAGTGGCAGACCCCGCCATCTTTGACGAGAGCCGGGGCGAGAGCATTGCGGCCATGATGGAGCGCAGTCCGCATTTTTTGCACTGGCAGCCCGGGGACCACACCCGGCTGGCCGGTAAGATGCAGTTCCACTACCGGCTGCGGTTTGCGCCGGACGGACGGCCGATGCTGCAGGTGTTCAGCAGCTGCAAGCACTTCATCCGCACCCTGCCAAACCTTGTGTACGACGAGAGCAATGTGGAGGATATCGACACCCGGCAGGAGGATCACATCTACGACGAGTGCCGCTATGTGCTGATGGAGCATCCCATCAGCCCGCCCGAGGCTTCTGCCGCGCCGCCAAGGCCGGACGACCCGCTGGAGCTGCACCGGCAGGCGCGGTTCTACCGCATCTGAAAAACAGGAGAGAAAGGAAAGAACTATGGAAGATACAAGAGCAGAGAGCCTGCCCATCGGCGCGGCAGAGGCGGCGGCTGCATTGCAGACGCTGCAGCGCTACAAGGCGGGCAAGGCGGCGCTGGACAAGCGCCTGATCGATAACGAGCTGTGGTTCCGCATGGGACACTGGAAAAACTACCGCGACCCGCTGATGCCCGGCAAGGCGCAGCCTTCCAGCGGATGGCTGTTCAACAGCATTGCCAACAAGCATGCCGACGCCATGGACAACTATCCCGAGCCCATGGTGCTGCCCCGGGCGGCAGACGACCAGGCCACAGCGCAGGCGCTTTCCAGCGTACTGCCGGTGGTGCTGGAGCAGGCGGATTACGAGCAGGTGTACAGCGATGTCTGGTGGCGCAAGCTCAAGCAGGGCACCGGCGTTACCGGCATCTTCTGGGACCCGGCGGCACGCGGCGGGCTGGGCGACATTGCGGTGCGCAGCGTTAACCTGCTCATGCTCTACTGGGAGCCGGGCGTGCAGGATATTCAGGACTCGCCGGATCTGTTCCACCTCAGCCTTGAGGACACCGCCCGGCTGACCGCGCAGTATCCGCAGCTGGCAGGGCACGCCGCCGGGGTGGTGGACGTGCCCCGGTACATCCACGAGGACGGCCAGACCACCGCCAACAAGAGCGTGGTGGTGGACTGGTACTATAAGCGCCCGGACGAGAACGGCAAATTGCGGCTGCACTACTGCAAGCTTTGCAACGGCGTGGTGCTGTATGCCAGCCAGAACGACCCGGCGCTGGCGGCGCGCGGATTGTACGACCACGGCAAGTACCCCTTTGTGTTCGACCCGTTGTTCGTGGAAGAGGATTCCCCCGCCGGGTTCGGCTACATCGACGTGATGAAGGACTGCCAGAATGCCATTGATAAGATGAATCACGCCATGGACGAGAACGTGCTGCTGGCCTCCCGCCAGCGGTATGTGCTCAGCGATACCGCCGGGGTGAACGAGGAGGAGCTGGCCGACCTGAGCCGGGACATCGTGCACGTTGTGGGGCGCCTGAACGAGGACAGCTTCCGTCCGCTGCAAACGGCGGGCTTGCAGGGCAACAGCCTGAGCTACCGCAACAGCCGCATCGAGGAGCTGAAGGAGATCAGCGGCAACCGCGACCTGACGCAGGGCGGCACCACCGGCGGCGTGACCGCTGCCAGTGCCATCGCCGCACTGCAGGAGGCGGGCAGCAAGCTGAGCCGGGATATGCTCAAGAGCGCTTACCGTGCCTTTGCAAGGCAGTGCTACCTCATCATTGAGCTGATGCGGCAGTTCTACGACGAGCAGCGGGTGTTCCGTATCACCGGGCAGCGCGGCGAGAGCGAATTCGTGCCCTTCTCGGCGCAGGGGCTGCGCGCAAAGCCCGTGCCCGCCGTGGGCGGGGTGGAGCTGGGCAGCCGGGAGCCTGTCTTTGATATCGTGGTCAGCGCCGCCAAAAAGAGCACCTTCAGCCGCCTGTCTCAGAACGAGACCGCCAAGGAGTGCTACAAGCTGGGCTTCTTCGACCCTGCCAACGCGGATGCTGCCCTTGCGGCGCTGGAAATGATGGACTTTGAAGGGGTGGAAAAGGTGCGCGCCCGGGTGCGGCAGAACGGCACGCTGGCGCAGCAGCTGTTGCAGCTGCAAGGGCAGATGGCAAGACTGACCGCCGCTCTTGCACAGCAGCCCGGCGGCACCCAAGCGGCGCAGGACACCGCCGGCCTGACGGCACAGCTGCCGGTGGCGGCGGCTGCCCGCGCCATGAACTGGAACGGAAAGGAGGTGAAGTGAGATGATCAAGGTATGTTACAGCGAGCTGGACGGCCCCAAGGGCTTGAGTCTGCGGCTGGAAGCCGCCGGTCACGCGGGCTACGCGCCCGCCGGGCAGGACATCGTATGCGCTGGCGCAAGCACCCTGATGCAGGCGCTGGTGTACCTGCTGGCAGGGGAGGAGAGCGCCCGCAGCGATGCCTGGGACGAGCCGGAGGGCCCGCGCCTTGCCGTGGCAGCACAGGCCCCGGTAGCGCCGTGGGTGCAGGGCGCGTTTGAACTGGCCAAGGCAGGCTTTACCCTGCTGGCAGAGCGCTACCCGGACAACCTGCGCTTTGCGGATGTGAGCCGCAGCGGGCAGCAGAGCATGATGGACTTGCAGCTGTTTGCGGAGGGTGAAGCCGCCCCCGCGTTGAGCCCGGAGCAGACCCGGCAGGCAGTGGCTGCGGGCACCCTGAAGCCGGAAGCCCCCGCTGCACAGCCGGAGGTGCCTCAGCAGACCCCGGCAGAGCCGGAGCCGCAGCCGGAAAAGTCCGCACAGGCTGAGCGCCCGGCGCTGCCGCCCCTGCCGCTGCCGGTGCAGAACACGGTGCGCAGCCTGCACGCCCGCTGGGCGGCAGAGGAAGCCGCCATGCGCCGCAGCCAGCCGGGCTTTGACCTGAAAGCAGAGCTGAAGAACCCGGAGATGCGCCGTCTGATGCAGCTGCCCGGCATGCGGGTGCAGGACGCCTACCGCCTTGCCCACTACGAGGATGCCCTGCGCACCACGGCACAGACCGTGGAGCAGGGGGTAGTGGAGCGGGTGCAGCAGCGCGCTGCGCGTCCGCTGGAAAACGGCCTGCGCCCCGGCGCAGCTGCCTCGGTACGGCCGGACGTAGCCGCCATGACCCGCGCCCAGCGGGAAGCCTTGGAGCGCCGTGTGCTGCACGGTGCACAGATCGAACTTTAACCTGACAGGAGAAAGGAAAAAAGCATGATGAATTTTAACATCCAGCTGTTTGCGGACGCGCAGACCAACACCACCGGCACCATGTCGGTGGAGATGAAGACCTTTTACGAGAAGCGCCTGATCGATCAGGCAGAGCCGCGCCTTGTGCACGACCAGTTTGCGGATTACTACCCTGTGCCCCAGAACGGCGGCAAGACCATCGAGTTCCGCAAGTACGACAGCCTGCCCAAGGCCAGCACTCCGCTGACCGAGGGCGTTACCCCCAACGGTCAGGCCCTGAACGTGACCAGCATCACCAGCGACCTGCACCAGTACGGCGGCTGGACCCCGCTGACCGATGTGCTGCAGATGACCGCCATCGACAACAACGTGGTGCAGGCCACCCGCGTGCTGGCAAGTCAGGCCGGCCGCACCATGGACAGCATCACCCGCGATGTGCTGGCGGGCGGCACCAATGTCATCTACGCCCCCAAGATTGGCGCAGACGGCACCGAGACCGCCGTTACCAGCCGCAAGGCGCTGGACAAGAGCTGCACCCTGACCCCGAAGCTGTTCTTTCAGGCAGCGGCGCAGCTGGGCGCAATGAACGCTGACCCCATCGGCGACAGCTACGTTGCCATCATCCACCCCTATGCGGCCTATGACCTCAAGACCTGCAAGGAGTTCATGGAGGTGCACAAGTACGCCGACCCCGACACCATGTTCCGCGGCGAGATCGGCAAGCTGGGCAACATCCGCTTTATCGAGACCAGCGAGGCCAAGATCTGGAAGGACGACACCTGCCCGGCGGGTCTTGCGGTGTTCGGCACGCTGGTGCTGGGTGCCCACGCCTACGGCGTGACCGAGCTGGAAGGCGGCGGCCTTGAGCACATCGTCAAGCAGCTGGGCTACGGTGACGACCCGCTGAACCAGCGCGCCTCTGTGGGCTGGAAGGGCATGCGTGCCGCCGAGCGTCTGGTGGAGCAGTACATGGTGCGCATCGAGAGCGTGTCCAGCTACTCTGCCACCGCTGCCGCCAACTAAGGAGGTGCCCATGGCTGAAAAGAACGTGCGCATCCGGCTGTTCAAGGACAACAGCCGCTACAAGGGTGACCTGTTCGTCAGCGTCAACGGCGTGAACTACAAGATCCGCCGGGGCGTGGAGGTGGAGGTGCCGCCCGCCGTGGCCGAGGTGCTGGAGCACAGCCAGCGTCAGGACGAGCTGACCGCTGCCCGCATTGCCGCTGCGGAGAACGCGGCGCAGTAAAATCTGCAATATCAATGCTGCCCGGCTGGGAGAAATGCCCCCGGCCGGGCTTTTTATAAAAGGATGTGATGAGATGACCATAGGAGAGGCTTTGGAGCGTGCCGAGCAGCTGCGCCCAAACTGCCGCATTGAAACCGAGACTAGGCTGCAATGGCTGCGGGAGGCGGACGCTCTGCTGCGCACAAAGCTGTTTGACCGCGCCGCCGCCGGGGCGTTTGACGCCGTGGGCGCAGACCGTCCGTGGGAGCAGCCGGTGCAGGACGACCAGACGCTGCTGGCACCGCCACCCTTTGATGCCCTGTACCCGCACCTGCTGTGTGCGCAGATGGATGCCGCTTTGGGCGAGACCGATCGCTACGCCGGGGAGCAGGCACAGTACAACGCTCTGTACGCAGAGTTGGCGGTCTGGCTGCGGCAGAACTACCCGCCCCGCAGCCGGGCGCAGTGGCGCTGGTAAGGAGGTGAGGTGATGGTACTGGCAGACAGAATACGGCTTGCCAACACCCGGCAGCTGCTGCGGGCCTTTGGCGGCCTGAATGAGACCTACGGCTGCTCGGAGGCAGAGTACAGCGCCGGAGTGAACTTTTCCACCCGGGATTTTCCCGCCCTGAGCACCCGCACCCCCCGCCGCAGACTGCGGGCACTGACCGGGCTGAACGGGATGTACCACCTGAACGGTCTGCTGACCGTCTGCGGACGGGACGTCGTTTATACCCCGGACGATGCCGCCGCCCCGGCGGTGACGAAGCTGGACGCCGTGACCGATGGCCGCAAGGCGCTGGTGGGCATCGGTACAAAGATCCTGATCTTTCCGGACAAGGTGGCCTTTGATACGGCAGACGGCAGCGTGACCGCACTGGGGGCACTGTGGACGGCAGCGGGCAAAAGCGTGACCTTTGCCCCCTGTGATGCCGCAGGCAAGACCTATCAGGTGGAAGCTTTTGGCCGGGACGAGCCCGCCGAACCGGCAGACGGGCAGCTGTTTTTAAAGGTAGAGGATGCCGACCATCCGTGGCGGTACGACAGCACGCTGGAGATGTACAGCAAAAACTCCGGCAGCTGGACGGCCATCCCGCTGGAATACTGCCGCATCACGGCGGCAGGGCTGGGCAAGCTGTTCCGGCAGTGGGACACCGTGACCGTGCAGGGCGCAGCCGCCGAAGCGGCAGGGCAGAGCCCGGAGCTGAATGGAGATCAAATCGTGTATGACGTGGGCGAGGACTGGCTGCGGGTGCGCTGCACCCCGCAGGGCGAGTATTTCTACGGCACACTGGTGCAGAACGCCGCCGCCGCCCAGTGGCAGAGCATGGACGGCAAACAGCACCGCAGTGTGGAAGCTGCGCAGACGGTATCCATGGAGCGCCGGGTGCCGGAACTGGATTTTGTGACCGAGTGCGACAACCGGGTGTGGGGCTGCAACAGCAAAGAAAACGTTATCTACGGCTGCAAGCTGGGCGACCCCACCAACTGGTTCAGCTACCGGGGCATCGCCGCAGACAGCTACGCCGTCACCGTGGGCAGTGATGGCGCCTTTACCGGGGCGGCCTCCTGCATGGGCTATGCACTGTTTTTTAAGGAGAACACCCTGCACAAGCTGTACGGCTCCAAGCCTTCGGATTTTCAGCTTTCCAGTCTGCGCTGCCGGGGCGTAGCCAAAAACGCCGCCCGCAGCCTGTGCGTGCTGAACGAGACGCTGTATTATCTCTCGCCGGACGGCGTCATGGCGTGGGACGGCAGTCTGCCCACCAAGGTGTCCGGCGCGCTGGACGCCGCAAAGCTTTCCAACGTGCAAAGCGCCGTGGGCGGTGCGCTGGATGGCCGGTACTACCTGCACATCTCCCGGGAGAATGCCCGGCTGCTGGTCTATGATACCGAGAAGGGGCTGTGGAGCGAGGAGGACGTCTGCTCCTGCGACATGACCAGCACCGGCGGGCAGCTTTATCTGTGGGACGGACAGGCGCTGTGGGCAGCAGACCCCACCCGCGAGCCGGACTGGCAGACCACCGACGGTGTGGAAACGGACATCCCCTTTGAGCTGGTCACCGGCGATGTGGGACTGGACGGCACCGAGCAGCGGTATCTCTCCCGGCTGACTTTGCGGCTGGACGCCGAACGCGCCAGCACGGTGGAGGTGGCGGTGAGCTATGACGGCGGCGCGTGGGAGACAGTGGCCTCCCTTGCCGCCCAAGGCAGCCGCCGCAGCTATGACCTGCCCTTTGTACCCCGGCGGTGCGGGTCGCTGCGGCTGCGGCTGCGCGGCAAAGGGCAGATCACCCTGCGCGGACTTGTGCGCACCATCGCCCCGGCAAAGGGAAAATTATGGGAGGAGGATGCCTCATGGCAAGCATGAACGGCCTGAGCAAGCTGGGCCTGCCCAAGTTCAGCGATAACATGGACCCGGAGGATGCCCGGGCACTGCGCAGCTATCTGTACCAGATGCAGGAGCAGCTGCAGTATGTACTGACCAATCTGGATACGGAAAATATGTCCGACACCCTGCGCAGCAAGCTGCAGGGATTATAAGAACGAAAGGAGAATTATATGGCATCCAAAAAGAAGGAGGAACTGCTGCAGCCGGAGGTGCAAACGCAGGCACAGCCCGCTGCGCAGTCCACTTACAGCGCCGAGGGGCTGAACAGCCGCGCCGATGTGGAAAAGGCCATGGCAAACGTCAGCTACCGCCCCGGTCAGCAGGTGACCGATGCGGCCGACGCCCTGAAGCAGTGGCAGCAGAACCGCCCTGCAGACTACCAGAGCAGCTATCAGGATAAGATCAACAGCCTGCTGGGGCAGCTGCTGGAGCGGGAGAATTTTCAGTACAGCTACACCCGCGACCCGCTTTACCGCCAGTACGAGCAGCTGTATACCCAGAACGCCCACAACGCCAGCGCGGACGCGGCGGCACAGGCTGCTGCCCTGACCGGCGGCTATGGTTCCAGCTATGCCACCAGTGCGGCACAGCAGGCCTATCAGCAGCAGATCGGCGGGCTGGCCAGCGCCATCCCCACCCTGTACAATCTGGCGCTGGATACCTACCAGAGCGGCGGCGAGGAGCTGGTGAACCGGCTGGATCAGCTGAACGGACAGGAGCAGAACGCCCAGACCCTGTATGACCGTCAGCTGCAGGACTACTACACCCAGCTGCAGCAGAAAGGCGAGGCGTACAACGACGCCTATGCCAAGGACTACGGCCAGTATCAGGAGCACCTGAACCGGCTGGACACCCTGCACGGTTACTACACCGCGCAGGAGCAGGCGGAAATCAGCCAGCGCCAGCAGACTTTCAATAACATCATGACGGTGCTGGGCGTCATCGGAGATGTGGTGCAGCTGGCCATTACCGGCACCACCGGTCTGGGCACGTTGGCGGGCAGCCTGATGAACACCGGGTACAACATCTACGCCGGCAACCGCGCCTACGAGGCCGAGCGCGCCGACACCCAGTGGAGCCAGCAGATGCAGGAAAAACAGCGGCAGGACGCACTGACCCAGCAGCAGTACGACAACACCGCCAGCGAGCGTGCTTATCAGGATGCGCTGAAGCAGCAGGCCTTCAACAACAATGTGACCACCCAGAAGCTGAACATCGCCAAGGGCGAGTGGGCACTGAAGCAGGCTAACGCCCAGCAGAAGGCAGCACAGGCCGCCAGCAAGGCAGCGGCTGCGGGCACAAAGTCCGGCAGCTCCGGCAGCGGAAAGGCCACCGGCAGCAGCGGTTCTGCTTCCGGCGGAAGCCGCAGCGCCGTCAGCGCCGGAGTGCCCTACACAGCAGCGCTGCTGCGCAGTCAGGGCAAGAGCGATGTGGCCATCACCTCCGCCCTCCGGCAGGAGGGCTATACCCCCGCCCAGATCGCAAAGATCCTGCAGGAGATGAATAAATAAGAGAAAAGGCACCCCGGCAAAGCAGCTGCTTTGCCGGGGTGCCGTACTTTTATAGTGTTCCGCCAAAAGAAAAAGTCCGCTGTTCAAAACAGCGGACTTTTTGGTGGGGTGCCCAGTGGGACTCGAACCCACGGTCTCCAGATCCACAATCTGGCGCGTTAACCGACTACGCTATGGGCACCACATAGATGCGCCCGAAGGGACTCGAACCCCCGGCCCACTGCTTAGAAGGCAGTTGCTCTATCCACCTGAGCTACGGGCGCACGTTGTTATCCCAATGGGTTCCATTATGGCGGCAGTTCTGTGTCGGCACAGGCTGCGAGAGAAATAATACCATACCCATCGCATTCTGTCAAGGAAAATCTGAAAAAAGTTTCAACTTTTTTGCGCTGCGGGCAAAAATGGCCGTTCCAGCGTGTAGGAATGGCCTTACAGCAGCCACATTCCGGCACAGCCCAGCGCAAAGCCCAGTGCAAAGCCGCACACCACGTCCCGCACATGATGCACCCCCGTGAGCACCCGCAGGCAGCAGATGAGCAGGGCAACGCCCACCATCACGCAGCCCGCAGCGGGGTAGAAATACAGCCACACCGCCGCCAGCACGGCGGCGCTCAGTGCGTGGCGGGAGGGCATGGAGTGCCCACGGCTCTCCTTTGCCACCAGCGGGGTAAAGCCGGGCTGCTCGTAGGGGCGGGGAAAGGGCAGCCGGCTGCGCAGCAGCGTGCCGCCCCAGAACACCAGCCCCGGCACAAAGACGGAGCGGGCGATGAGCACCATAAAGTCCAGCGCGGCCTGTTTCTGGGTGAGGAACAGCCGCGAGAGCCGGATGTTCAGCAGGCACAGCAGCACCGGATAGCACACAAAGGGCACCAGCGGCAGCCACCGGTCCAGAAAAACGACCAGCCGCTTTACAGCCGGGTGGGCACTGAACCAGTGATAGATGGGCTTGTACTGTTCTGCGGTCAAAGCAGCTCTCCTCCTGTCGGGCGGACATCAGAAACAGGTGTCCAGATAGTTTTCCACATCAAAGGGTTCCGGGGTGGAATCCTTGCGCAGATACAGCGGGTGGTGCGGGTGTCCCTTTTTGCTGCGCTTGCCAAAGGTGACCCACGGGATCTCCCGCTCCCGCGTCAGGGCTACCATCTCCCGCATCAGGCCGGGCAGGTAGTCCCGCTTTTCGATCAGGGTGCCCCATGCCGCCCACATGGTGGGCTCGGTCTGGGCCAGCACAGCCTGCAGCCAGCGCAGGTTTTCATCGCATAGGGCGCGGTCGGGGGTCTTGTCCATATCGTTGGGGTCGGTGGCGCGCTGGGGGTAGACATTGAACATGATCCAGCTGTCAAAGCCGTTGGCGGCGGCCAGACGCTCCACGCTTTTTAGGGTAGGGTCCAGTGCGCCGGGCTGGGCGGTACTGGGGTTGATGCCGATGCACACCAGCGGGTGCTTGCCAACCCGCCCCAGAACATAACGGTAGTTTTGGTAGGTGTGGGGCTCGTAATACCAGACGCCGCCGGCGTATTCGCCCGCCTCAAGCACGGGCAGAGAAACGGTTTGCATGATCGTAAACTCCTGTCGGTTTTGAATAGCATTCTTATCGTACCTGAATCTACCGGGAAAATCAACAGTTTTAGCTCCAAAATACTGCCTTATTTCTGTTTTTGTGGTATACTGGGGGTGTTCCGGTGCGGCAGGGGGACTGCGGCACCGCGCTTTGATAAAAAAGGAGTTCTTATGCTGGAAGATTATAAAAGTGCACTGCGCGCAGGGCAGCGCGCCTATCGTACCCGCATAGCCCGTGGCCAGTCGCCCTATCTGGCCGTGCTGGACGATGTGCTCAAAGGCGTGGATATCGTGGCGCAGGAGCCGCTGGGGCTGGTGGAGATCCCTTCGGACAGTCTTGTGGGCACCAAGACCAGCGGACGGCACACTGCCTTTTCGTATGACTTTATGCCCCTGCTGGAGCCGGACACCGAGTTCGCCGCCAAGTGGTCGAACCTGTGTGATGCGCATCTGGAAGAGGGCATCCAGACCCCCATTATTGCCTACGAGTACATGAACCGTTTCTATGTGCAGGAGGGCAACAAGCGGGTCTCGGTGCTCAAGTATTACGGTGCCGTCAAGATCCCGGGCACGGTCACACGGCTCATCCCTGCCCGCACGGATGACCTTGAAAATAAGATCTACTACGAGTTTCTGGATTTCTATAAGCTGTCCAAGGTGAACTATGTGCATTTCTCCAAGCTGGGCGGCTATAACAAACTGCAAACACTGGTGTGCAAGGCCAGCGGCGAGGCATGGTCGGAGGACGACCGGCTGAACTTTGCCGCTTTCTACACCATGTTCCACCAGCAATTCGAGGCCTTGGGCGGCACCTCCATGGGGCTGACCACCGGCGATGCGCTGCTGGTGTACCTGTCGGTGTACCGCTACTCCGACACCTACGATGCCACCCCTGCACAGGTGCGGCAGAAACTCGAAAAGCTGTGGAACGAGGTGAAGGTGCTCACCGAGCCCCACGGCGTGGAGCTTTCGCTGGATCCGCCCAAGAGCCCCGCAGAGCCGCTTTTGTCCAAGCTGAATATCTTCAGCCCCAGCAAGCAGCCCAGTGAGCTACGGGTGGTGTTCCTCCACGAGTACAACGCCAAGATCAGCGCATGGGTGCGTGCGCATGACGAGGGGCGCGAAGCGCTGGCGAAGGTATTCCCGGACAAGGTGTATATCAGCAGCTACGAGGACGTGAACCCGGAGGTGGATGCAGAGCAGATACTGGAGGAGGTAGCCCACAACAATGCGGACGTGGTGTTCGCCACCAGCGTGCGGATGTACAGCGCCTGCCTGAAGGTGGCGGCGCAGCACCCCAAGACCCGCATCCTGAACTGCTCGCTGAATGCGCCGCACCCGCTGGTACGCACCTACTACCCCCGCACCTATGAGGTGACCTATCTGCTGGGTATGCTGGCCGGCATCATGACCAAGACCGGGCATATCGGCTATGTGGCGGCAAACCCCGTGTACGGTGTGCCCGCTGCAATAAACGCCTTTGCACAGGGGCTGAAGAGCGTGCGTCCGGCAGGTCGCATCTGGCTGCGCTGGGCCTGCCAGCCCGATGCAGCTCATCCGCTGGATTTTGCCGACTGCCCGGAGATCGACATGGTCTACGCCCGGGACAGCCGGGAGCCCGCCGATACCAACCGGGACTACGGCCTGTGCCGCAAGCTGCCGGACGGCAGTTTGCAGCCGCTGGGTCTGCCGATCTGGCGGTGGGATACCTTTTATGTGGAGATCGTGCGCTCCATCTTTGACGGCAGCTGGGACAACGCAGCCACCACCCGCGCGGTGAATTACTGGTGGGGACTGCGCAGCGGTGCAGAGGATCTGGAATATCAGGAATCGCTGCCCAGCGGTACGCGGCAGCTGCTGGATCTGATGGAAACGCTGCAAGGGTCGGACAATGTGCACATCTTCCCGGAAAAGCTGTATGACAACGAGGATAACCTGCACTCCCCGGAGAATAAAGTTTACAGCCCCAAAGAGCTGATGGAGATGGACTGGCTGGATGCCTGTGTGCACGGCAAGCTGCCCCATTACGATGAACTGGACGTAAAGACTCGTACCGTGCTGGCCATTAACGGACTGGACAACGTAAAGGGTCTGGAGAAATGAGCCGGCCTGACCGGAAAAGAATGGAGCATACGAACGTGAAAATTCTTGCCATCTCAGATGTCCCGTCCAAGGCGCTGTGGGACTATGACACCCGTGCCCGGCTGGAGGGCATCGACCTGATCCTCTCCTGCGGGGATCTGCCTAAAAAGTATCTGGAATATCTTACAAACTTTACCGCTGCACCCATCCTGTATGTGCACGGCAACCACGACGGCAGCTACCAGACCGAGGGGGAACCCGGCGGCTGCATCTGCGTGGACGATCAGGTGTACACATGGAAGGGCCTGCGCATCATGGGGCTGGGGGGCTGTCAGCGCTATAATAAAGAGGACACCTACCAGTACACCGAAAAGGCCATGCGCCGCCGTGCGCACAAGCTGGAACATCAGGCGCACAAAAAGGGCGGCATCGATCTGCTGCTGACCCATGCCCCGGCAAAAGGGCTGAACGATGGGGACGACCGTGCCCACACGGGCTTTGAGTGCTTCAACGAGATTTTGGACGAGTACCAGCCTAAATGGTTCATCCACGGGCACGTACACCTGAATTACGATGCAAAGCTGCCCCGGGTATGCACCCGCGGCAACACCACCGTCATCAACGCCACCGAGCGCTATGTGTTCGAGATCCCGGACCCGGACCCGGTTGAAGAACGCAAGACCCTCTGGCGGATGCTGGGGTTCTGAGCCGCTGCCTATGCAAAAAAGACACCGCACAGCTGTGCGGTGTCTTTTTTGTTGATGGAGCCTTATTGTGGGAATAGCGGGCGCGGCAGCAGTGCGGTGCTGTCTGCGGCCCTGTAAAAGTTACAGTTCCAGCTTGCCGGAGAACTTATTGATGACGTAGTAGGCTGCGCCTTCCTCAGGCTTGACGTACACCTTGCAGGACTGTACGCCGACCTTGTGGGTGGTGCGGTAGTCTGCCTTGGCGCGGTCAATGATGTCGGTGATGTTGTACTGCTCACCGCCCATCTCTACATACAGCTCGGGTGCCAGCGGCGGGCGGCCGCGGCGGGCGGGAGCCTTGGTGGATTTGCGGGTCTTGCCCTCGGCAGCCGGAGCATCGGCTGCGGGAGTAGAAACTTTCTTTTCAGGCATGATGCATAACCTTCCTTCTGTATTTGATCTGGTGCAGCGGGGCTGCACCGGCGGGCTCCAATGATCTATCGTAAGGCAGAAGCAGTGCAAAAAGCACAGACCCGGCTGCCCCATACGAACCGGTACGAAACTATTTGCGTAAAGAAGTTGAACCTATAATTATATAATATGTTTTTGAAATTCATTTGTAAAGCTTTTTTTGCAAAAAACATTGTAAAATCGGTAGGAAACGGCGGAATAAATGGCCGGAGCAGTCTTCCGGTGCTTTTTCCCGGGCAGAGTACGACTTTTCGGCAAAACGAACGGCCATTCCCGGGAAAGCCGTGCCACAAATGCGGCGGGCAAAAACGCCCTTTCGCAGGGGAGAAATAAGGCGGAACGGAACTGTCGGCACGCGCAGGGGACGCAGCAGATAAAAAGCAGAAGCTGCCGCACAAAAAAGAACCGCCCCATTTCTGATATGTACCCCTAATACTGGACACCCAGTATTGGGGGTGTTTTTATGAAATACAGCTATGAGTACAAAAAGCAATGCGTGGAATTGTATCGGCAAGGGAAATGGCCAGAAACACCAGTGGAAGTAAAGCAGACAAATTTTCACAAGATGATACGGAGGTGGGCTCGCATGGAAGAAGCCTGTGGTCCAGAGGTTCTGCACCATAAGAGTCAAAACAAAGTGTGGAGCTGCTGGGCTCCATCCGGGACAACGTTTTTGAGGCGCAGGTCTCTGAAATGATGCAATACGAAAATTTTTCTCAAAAAGGGTTGACATTCTACCCGCTCTATGGTATTATACTTGAGCAGTCAGCGAGAACCACTGAAAAGCAAAAAAGTAAATATCGCGGGGTGGAGCAGTCTGGTAGCTCGTCGGGCTCATAACCCGAA
>OGDH01000018.1_pt1 | contig 27078 bp, 26 predicted proteins | sample 1570381 | NCBI WGS metagenome assembly OGDH01 (sample SAMEA2582177, study PRJEB24529) | metagenome | reverse complement strand
CCTGAAGTCTTAGGACTTCGGGGCGGTTTTCGTTTATCCTTTCAGCCGCACTGCAAAAATACCGCCGCACAGCTGTGCGGCGGTATTTTTCATTCTCCCTCGTCGGGGATGTTCTCTGCATCCAGCAAATACTCGGTCTCGATCTGCTGTTCCATCTGCTGTACTGTCCAGTCCAGCTGCACAGCGCCGCTCAGATCCAGCGAATAGTCCTCGGTATACAGCAGACTGCCGGTGTTCAGGCTGCTCTCTGCCGGGCTGCGGGCATCCCATGTAAAGTGCAGGCTTTCCGGCGGCACGGTGCACTGCTTTGCCAGTGCGGTCAGGGTGTAGCAATCCCGGGCAAAGGCGGCGGCGCTGTCGTAGGGACCGAACAGCTCCACGGTCAAGGTCAGGTAGACATCCCCGGCGGGCAAGGCGGCTGCCTGCTGCAAGGTTTCGGCCTGCGGGCCGCTCAGGAACATTCTGCCGCTGATATCCCGGATGGCAATATCCTGCGCATCCTGCTTGCAGGCAGAGTACAGCTCATCAATAGCCTGTGCGCTCAGACGGTTCATGGTCTGCTGATTTTCGCCGCTCACTTCGTCCCATAGCATGGGCAGCATCGCCATGCAGAAGCAGCCCGCCATCAGCACCAGACAGACCAGCACGGACACAAAATCGTACTTCCAGCGACCGGGGCGGGCGGCAAAGAAGAGCACCTCGCATCCCAGCAGCACCAGCGCCACCGCCGGGGCAATTTTCAGGGTCAGCTGCACATCAAAGCCCGGCACAAAGAAATACAGCAGGAAGAACACGCCCGCCGCAATGAGGCATGCGCCCAAGGTCAGGCTGCCCACCCGGCGCAGAGGCTTTTCTGCGGGCTTGTGCTCCGGCGGGGGCACACTGCCCGGCTGTGCCGTCAAGGGGGTCTTATTCTGCTCGGTCATCGTCATCCTCCGCAGGGGTTTCGTCCTGCTCTGCACCGGTCACCGGCTCGCCCAGCAGCGCCGAAAGCTCCGGCATGGCAAAATGGGTGTCCGTGTCCGCGGTGTCCGCGGTGTCCTCTACGTCCTCAGCCTGCGGTGCAGCCGTGTAGGCGTGGAAGTCCTCGGCTTCCTCCTCGGCGGGCTGCTTGCCCTTTTTGTTTTTCGGGCCGCGCACCAGCCACATACCGCACACGATCAGTGCCACGCAGACCACGATCTGCGGCAGGGCGTCCAGCATCAGGTAGATGGCGCGGAAAACCGGGTTATCCTGTCCCCAGCGCCACATCACATCGCCCAGCACCCGCATGATGATGTTGTTGTAGAACACGATGGCGCCCAGTGCAATGAGCCCCCAGCCCACCAGCTTGTGGCTTTCGCCCATGAACTGGGTCATGCGGGCATCGTGCCAGTTAAAGTGCACCAGATAATCGTCCTCCGGAGCCTTTTCTGCCGCCAGCTGTGCGCGGAGGTTCAAGGTATCGAAAAAGCTGTACATATACACAACGATGCAGCCGACTACCAGTGCGTCCAGCCCCGTGGTGCTGCCTAGGATAATGAACAGGCAGAACATAGTGATGAGCGAGAGCCCCCGCTTCATATAGCCCTGATACATCTGCCCCGCACCGGGGATGCAGGCAAACAGCAGGGTCAGGATCCCGTTTTTCTTCATAATCAGTTCCCTCATTTCTCAGTGGTGTCTGCACTGCGGTGCAAAAGCCCGTCCAGTGCATCGGATAGTTTTTCGGTCAGCTGCTTTTTGTCCTCTATGGGCTTGCCCAGCGGGGCGGTGGAGGGCTGCGGTGCCTTGTCGTTCACCGGCTTGCCCAGCAGCTCCGGTTCGGTCTGCTGTGTGGTCTGCGGCAGCCATGTGTTCAGCTGCTGCCCAGTGTGCAGGATCTGTTCCAGCGTACCGGTGCGCCACATGGTCAGCGCCAGAACCGCCGCCACCGTTGCCACAGCGGCGCGTCCCCATGTGTTCTGCATCAGCCGTATCCAGATGGTGCCCATCACCGCGCCCCGGGCGGAGCGCGGCGGCTGCTCCAGCACATCGTCGGTCAGCAGGGCGGTGTAGCGGTCCATGCAGCGGTCGCAGTAGGCAAGGTGCTCGGCGGCTTCCAGCCGCTGCGTTTCGTCCAATTGTCCACCGACCAGTGCCTGTAAGCCTTCCTCACTCAGACAGCCTTTTGCGTCAAACAGTTCCATGTACGCTCCTCCTTTCACAGGGTACGCGGTCGTTTTGCAAAATCTGCTGCGCCAGCATCTTTTTGGCGCGGTAGATCTGCGCTTCCACCGTTTTGGGCGGGCGTCCGCACAGTCTTGCAGCTTCGGCCATGGTGTGCTGTTCCAGCAGCACCAGACGGCAGGGCGTGCAGTAGGGCTCCCGCAGATTTAAGATCATCCCGGTAAGTTCTTCCTCGCCCAGTGCTTCCAGCACCTGCTGCTCCGGCTGCATACCGGGCGGCGCACCCTCCAGCGCCAGCACCTCGTCGCCGGGGGTGTTCATCTTGCGCACCCATGCGCTGCGCAGATAGTCCTTGGCTTTGTTGGCGGCGATGCGCGCCAGCCACTGCTTTTCAAAGCCGGGCGGGCAGCGGTCGATGGCCCGCCACGCCGCCAGAAAGGTCTCCTGCGTCAGATCCTGCGCTTCCTGTACATCCGGCACCAGCTGGTGGCAGACCGTGTACACGAGCGCCTGATATTTCTGCACCATCGTGCTGAATTCCTGTGTTGTCAACGCGCTGCACGGCCTCCTTTCCGGTCTTGGATGCGCTGCTCTGCGCCGCCCTTCTGTCTTTAATACGAGACAGCGGCGGCGGTTCCTGCAAAAACCTAAAATATTTTCAAACTTTTTCTTCTGCCGCAGATATGGTACAATAGCAGTATAGCACACAGGGAGGATTTACGCCATGGCTTTTACCACCCGTCAGGCGCTTTTACAGGCGCTGAGCGCCGCCGAGGGCGCGTATATTTCCGGCCAGCAGCTGGCGCAGCAGCTGGGAGTCAGCCGCGCTGCCGTGCACAAGGCGGCAGCGGCGCTTACCGCGCAGGGCTATGCGCTGGAAGCCGCCTCCCGCCGGGGGTACCGCCTGCTGGGCGGCGACCCCTTCTGCACCGAGGCGGTAGGCCCCTACCCCGCCCCGGTGCAGCTGTACGACACGCTGGAAAGCACCAACCGCACCGCAAAGCTGCTGGCACTGGAGGGCACTGCCCACGGCACGCTGGTGCTGGCTGGCGGGCAAACCGCCGGGCGCGGGCGGTTGGGGCGCAGCTTTACCAGCCCGGCGGGCAAGGGGGTGTACTGCTCGGTAGTGCTGCGCCCGCCGCTGCCTGCCGCCAACGCCCAGACCGCCACCATCGGCGCGGCAGTGGCGGTGTGCCGGGCGGTGCAGACGCTGTGCGGGCTGGAACTTGCCATCAAGTGGGTGAACGACCTGTATTATAAGGGCAAAAAGGTGTGCGGCATCCTGACCGAAGCCGGCACCGACCTTGAAAGCGGCCAGCTGGAATGGCTGGTGGTGGGCATCGGGCTGAACCTGACCGCCACGGCGGAGGACTTTCCCCCGGAGCTGACTGCCAAAGCAGGCAGCCTATACCCCGGCGGCCCTGCCCCGGTAAGCCGGGCGGCGCTGGCAGGTGCCATCGGGCGGGAGCTGTTAGCGCTCTGCCCGGGCTTTGCCTGTCTGGACGAGTACCGCGCCCGCTGCTTTGTGCCCGGCCACTGGGTGACCGTGTGCACCGGCACCGAGACCTACGCCGCGCAGGCGCTTTCCATTGACGATGCCGGGCGGCTGGTGGTGCAGCGGGAGGGCGGGCGCACCGAGGCGCTGCGCTGCGGCGAGGTGACCATTCGTCCCACTAAGACGGAATAAACGGGTACAAAAAGCCCGCCGGGCATTGCGCACGGCGGGCTTTGGTTTACAGTTTACTCTGCCTTGGTCTCGGGCTTTGCCTCAGCCTTGGCTTCCGGCTTTGCTGCGGGGGCAGCAGCGGGAGCGGCGGGCTTCACCACGGGCTTCGGGGGATTGGGGTCGTCCTTCAGCGGGAACAGGATGATGTGCTTGGGGCACTTCTGGGCGCACATACCGCAGCCCTTGCACTTGTCGTAATCAACGCGTGCCACGCCGTCCACAACATGGATGGCGTCGAACTTACAGGTGCGCTCGCACATGCCGCAGGCAATGCAGGAAGTGGTGCACAGCTTGTTTGCCACAGCACCCTTATCCTTGTTGGAGCACATGACCACCGGCTTGCGGGGGCCGGCAGCATCGATCATGATCACCTGCTTGGGGCAGATGTTGGCACAGGCACCACAGCCGGTGCACTTGTCCTTGTCCACCTTTGCCACACCGTCTACGATGTGGATGGCGTCGAACTTACACACCTTGGTGCAGTCGCCCAGACCAATGCAGGCGAAGGAGCAGGTCTTGGGGCCGCCGTACAGAGCTGCCGCAGCAGCACAGGTCTGGATGCCCTTGTAGTCGTAAGCGGGCTTGCAGTGCTCGGAGCTGCCCTGACACTGCACCACAGCCTTCTTCTCTACGGCGCTTGCCTCGCCGCCCATGATCTTGGCAATGGCAGCAGCAGCCTTGGGGCCGCCGGGTGCGCACTTGTCGCAGGGCACGCCGTCCAGAACAACTGCCTTGGCGTAGTCGGCACAGCCGGCGTAGCCGCAGCCGCCGCAGTTTGCGCCGGCCAGACAGGCAGAAACTTCCTCAATGCGGGGGTCTTCCTCCACCGCCATGAACTTTGCGGCGGCTACCAGAATGATAGCACCCACAGCGCCCACGATGGTGCACAGGATAACAGCAGATACAATATTCATAGTCCTGTTCCTCCCTTACAGCGTAACATTGAACAGGTTTTCGACGATGCCGCCGAAGCCCATGAAGGACAGGCTGGTGATTGCAGCTGCGATCAGGGTGATGGGCAGGCCTTTGAAGGGTGCCGGGGGATCGCAGGCTTCCACGCGCTTACGCACGCCGCTGAACATGACCATGGCCAGCATAAAGCCGCAGCCTGCGCCGATGGCGCAGATCAGAGCCTCGATGTAGGCGTAGCCGAAGCCGTGTGCAGCCACATCTGCACCGTAGTCGCCCACGACCAGAATGGTCACGGCCAGCACGCAGCAGTTGGTGGTGATCAGGGGCAGATAAACGCCCAGCGAGTTATACAGTGCAACGATGTACTTCTTGAGGAAGATCTCAATGAACTGCACCAGCACAGCGATGACCAGAATGAACACGATGGTCTGCAGGTAGCTCAGACCAGCCGGGTCCAGAATGAAGATCTGGATGGGGAAGGTAACGGCCGTTGCCATGAACATGACAAAGATGACAGCACCGGACATACCAACAGCGGAATCCAGCTTTTTGGAAACGCCCAGGAACGGGCAGATACCGTAGAACTTCACCAGCACATAGTTGTTGACAAGGATCATGCTGAAGAAGATCGCAGCGAGTTTGACGAGCATCTTATTCCGCCTCCTTCTTCAGATTGTCAAGATCACAGCAGCTCTTGCGCTCGATGCGGGCGTCCAGCTTGCCTTCCAGCCAGATGCAGCCTGCCATCAGGATGCCGTAGCAGAAGAATGCACCGGGAGCCTGCGTCATGATGGAGACCTTGGCAACGCTTTCCGGAATGATCTGGAAGCCCAGCCAGGTGCCGCTGCCCAGGATCTCACGGATGGAGGCCATCAGAGTAGCGGTGAGGGTGTAGCCGAGGCCCATGCCCACGCCGTCCAGTGCGGAATCCACCACATTGTTCTTGCAGGCGAACATCTCGGCACGGCCCAGAATGATACAGTTGACAACGATCAGGGGCAGGAACACACCCAGAGCGTTGTACAGGCTTTCCATGTAGGCCTGCATGAACATCTGCACGATGGTCACAAAGCCTGCAATGATAACGATGTAGCAGGGCAGATGCACCTTGCCGGGGATGACTTTCCGCAGCAGGGAGATCATGATATTGGAGCACACCAGCACGAAGGTGAAGGCGGCGCCCATGCCCAGTGCGCTGGAAACTGCCGTGGTAACGGCCAGAATGGAGCAGGTGCCCAGAACCAGACGCAGAACAGGGTTTTCTTTGATGATGCCGTCGGTAAGGCTGCTTCACTTGGACTTATTTTCTTGTGCCATTTCTTACCAACCTCCTTTTATGCCAGCTCGTTGAAGCAGTTGATACAATCATTGATGGCAGCAAACAGAGCGGTGGACGAAATGGTTGCGCCACTGTACGCATCGAAATCCTGATTCATCACAATGTTCTTGGTGCCGTCCATGCCGTTGAACTGTGCCAGAAAGTCATCGGTGGACACATTGGAGCCGATGCCCTTGGTCTGGGTAGAAGCGTCCACCCAGATGCCGGTCTCGGCGCCGTTGGCGTCAAAGCCCATGATGACGGTCAGGATGCCGCCGTCAAAGCCCTTTTCTTCGGCCTTGATGGCAATGCCGCCATCGGGAGCCTTTACCACGCCGGTAACATTGGCGGTGGTGTAATCGGTCACTTCCTCCAGCGTAGCTGCGTCCGAAACAGAGGGCATCACGCTGACATAAGCAGCCAGCGTGGTGCGGCGGGTGTTCTCCTTGATAACGGGAGCGGTCATGCCGTTCACCAGAGCCAGCAGCAGGCTGACGATCAGAGAGATGACGGTCAGCACAACAATGGGCTTACCGGTGGTTTCCCAGCTGGAATTTGCAGTCTTACTCATTTGCCAGCACCCTCCTTCGCTTTCTTTGCAGGCTTCACATAGCCATACGGGGTCTGACGGGTCAGATCATTGATGTACGGGACCCACAGGTTCATGAACAGCAGTGCGAAGGACACGCCCTCGGTGTAGCTGCCCCAGTAGCGGATAGCAAAGGTAACGATGCCAAGGCACACGCCGTACACCAGCTTGCCCTTCAGGGTAAAGGGGCTGGTAACGTAGTCGGTAGCCATGAACACAGCGCCGAACAGCAGGCCGCCGCTCAGCACGGCAACCAGTGCGCTGTGCAGATCCTTGGTAGCGATCAGGTAGAACACGAACACGCTGCCAACGTAGGAAGCAGGGATAGCGATGCTGATAGTCTTGGTAGCCACCAGATAGATCAGACCCAGCACGATAGCCAGTGCGCAGGTCTCGCCCAGCACACCGCCGTGGATGCCCATGAACAGATCCAGCAGGCTCAGCTTAGAGGGATCTGCCACAGCCAGCGGGGTAGCCTTGGACAGCTGATCCACCGCTGCATCCGGGAACACCCACTTATTCATGGAGCCGGCAAAGCTGATAAACAGCACGATACGGCCCACCAGAGCGGGGTTTGCAAAGTTCATGCCAATGCCGCCGAACAGCTGCTTGACAACGATGATAGCCACCAGATCGCCGATGATCAGCTGACCGATGGGCATACCCACAGGCACGTTCATGGCCAGAATGATGCCGGTGACCACAGCGGACAGGTCGCTGATGGGGTTTGCACGCTTCAGCAGCTTGCAGTACAGCCACTCAAAAGCTACACAGGCCACCACGGAAACGGCGGTGACCAGCAGGGCGCGCACGCCGAAAATGATCGCAGAGGCAACCACGCAGGGGCACAGTGCAACGATCACGTTAGCCATCAGGCTCTGGGTGGTCTCGTCACTGCGGACGTGCGGGGAAGCCGAAACAATAAGCTTCGTATCCATTACTTATTGCCTCCTTTTTTGATTTCGCCAAGATAGAAGGCCTTGGCCAGACTCATCATCTGGGTGACCGGGCGCTTTGCCGGGCAGACGAAGGAGCAGCTGCCGCAGTTGAAGCAGTAGTCAGCGTGCAGCTTGCCCAGCTCCTGCACATCGCGGGCGGCGTAGGCCTGATTGACCTCCACGGGCTCCAGACCCATGGGGCAGTACTCCACGCAGCGGCCGCAGCGGATGCAGGGGTTGACCTGTGCGGGCTGTGCAGCTGCCTTGCTCAGCAGGATCAGACCGGAAGTGGTCTTGGTGGTGGGGTAGGAAAGGTTCTCCACAGCGGGGCCCATCATGGCACCGCCGGCAACCACCTTGCCCAGCTCACCCTTGACGCCCACATAGTCCAGAATGTCCTGATAGGCGGTGCCCACGGGCACAACAACGTTCTGGGGCTTTGCGCAGGCATCGCCGTCCACGGTGATGGTACGCTGGACCACCGGCATACCGGTAGCCAGATACTTGCCCAGCGTGGAAACGCTGGTCACGTTCATCACGATAGCGCCTGCATCGGCGGGCAGACCGCCGTGGGGCACCTCGCGGCCGAGGCACTTCTCAATGAGGATCAGCTCTGCGCCGGTGCCGTAGACACTGGGCAGGGGCTTTACCTCAATAGCGCTGTCGTCCTTGGTCTTTTTGCACAGCAGGTCGATGCACTCGGGCTTGTTGTTCTCAATACCAATGATGCACTTGGGAATGCCAGTATACTGCAGCACAGCCTTGATGCCGCGGATGATATCATCGCTGCACTCCAGCATCTCCTGCGTATCGCTGGTCAGCCACACCTCGCACTCGGAGGCGTTGATCAGCAAAGTATCCACCGGCTGCTTGGGCTGCAGCTTCACATCGGTGGGGAAGCCTGCGCCGCCCAGACCTACCAGACCGCACTCGCGCACGGCGGCAAGGAAGCTGGCCTTATCGGTGACTTCCGGTGCCTTGACAGCCGGGTCTACGGTCTGCTTGCCATCGGTCTTGATGACAACAGAATCGCACATACGGCCATTGGACAGACGGAAAGCTTCCACTGCAGCTACCGTACCGGAAACGCTGGAGTGGATGTTTGCGGAGACAAAGCCGCCCGCCTCACCGATCTTGGTGCCGACGAACACTTCATCGCCTTTTTTCACCAGTGCCTTGGCGGGTGCGCCAATGTGCTGGCTCATAAGGATGCGTACCTGCGCGGGCAGAGGCATCGGGACAGGTTTGCTTGCAGCAGTTGCCTTGTCATGCGGCGTATGCGCGCCAAGCGCCGCACGTTTCAGCTTGTTCAACATGGATTTCAAATCCCCCATTCTGCTTGAATTGCTATCCCCACGCCCATGCAGGCGCACTGGTACAGGGACAGCAGCTGCTTAACACACTTATTGTATCATTTTGGCGCGGGAAGTCAACGACATCACGCCCCAAATGATGAATTTTCCTGAACTTTCTTATTCGTTTCCGCCGATTAGTTTTAGCTAACCTCCGTATTTTTCTTTTTGTTCTCCCCCTTCTGCCGTTTGCCTTTACTGCAGGAATATGCTATACTATACCTAACATGACAGGCGGAACGTCCCCCGCTCCGCTCCCGAACTTCACAAGGAGGCACCAAACCATGAAAGTTCTCAAAGCTCTGCTCGCCGTCCTCACCACACTGGCTGTCGCCCTGACCGCCATTCTGCTGCTCTGGCAGGATAAAAGCGCCCCGCGTTATATCAAGATCTACGAAAACGAGCAGTAATTATTTCTTGCAAAAACAGCACCCCGGCCAAGCGGCTTTTCCGCCCGACCGGGGTGTTTTTGCGTTGTCCGGCAGACCACACAAAAACGCCGCCGACTTTTTGTCAGCGGCGTTTGCGCAAAAATACTCAGTAATCGGTCTCGCAGCCAAGCAGGAATTTGATGTAGGCAAAGGTGCGCTCCCGCCCCAGGTCCCGCACCATGCACAGCAGCTTTTCCAGCAGCGCCCGGGTCTCCGGGTGCATCAGGTAGTGATCCTTGCTGCGCTGGTAATACTCCCACGCGGAGGCATCGGTGTACTTGTCGCCCAGATAGATCTGGCTTGCCGCCACCCGGTCGCACACCATCTCGCAGACGTACCGCAGGGGGATCTTCATGCCGGTCAGGCCGGTCTTGGTGGTGCTGTAATCGATCCAGTATTCCAGATGATGCTTGTTGCGCCCCTTGTGGTGCAGCCACGCCGAGGTGTAGCCCTTGGCTGCGCGCTCCGCCTCGTTGGGGCTGTGGTCGCCCTGATAATAGATGCACCCGGGGATGAACTCGGTGGGGCTGTACTTGCTCAGGTCGTGGGCAAGGCCCTGCTCATACAACCCGCATTCAAAGCAGTATTTCATCACCAGCAGCTTGTGCCGGGTGATGGTCTCGAAATGACCCTTGATGTTCATGCTGTTATTCCCTCCACTGCACCGTGATGCGTCCCTCTTTCAGCCCGCGCAGATCATCGCTTTCGGAAAAATCCTCCCGGTCCATGGTCAGGTTGGGGTTGTAGTAGGGGTCGTGCAGGATGTTCGCCTTGCCGTGCACCTCGTACAGACGCTGCTGCTCGGCGGCAAAGCGCCGTGCCTTTACCGGGTCTTTTTCGTCTCCGCCGCGGCTCTTGCTCTCGTAGTGGGTCAGCTGGGCGTAGGGCGTCCACGCAATGCGGTAGCCCGCATCCCGCACCCGCAGACAGAAGTCCACATCGTTGAAGGCCACCGCAAAGGCTTCGTCCAACCCCTTTACCTCGTCCCACACGCTGGTCTTTACCAGTAGACAGGCACCGGTCACCGCAGAGAAGTCCTGCACCGTGGCGGTGCGGAACAGATACCCGCTGCCGCCGGCCTTTTTGTACTTGTGGCTGTGCCCTGCGTAGCCCCCCAGCCCGGTAATGACGCCCGCGTGCTGGATGGTCTCGTCCGGGTAAAAGAGCATGGCACCGCACACTGCCGCCCCGCCGGGGTGGGCGCATTGGCGCAGAAGTTCAGTGAGCCATTCGCCGCTGCGCACCTCCACATCGTTATTCAGCAGCAGCAAATATTCGCCGGTGGCATATTTGCGGCCAAAGTTGTTGATGCCGGAAAAGTTGAAGCCCTTTTTCGGGTAGGTGACCACCCGCAGACCGTCATAGCGCTGCTGCGCCTCTTTGTAGTAGGCAAAGGTGGCGGGGTCGGTGGAGTTGTTCTCCACCACGATCACCTCAAAGTGCTCCCATTCGGTCTTTGTCCAGATGCTGTGCAGGCATTTTTCGAGATCCTCGGTGTGGTCCTTGTTGGGGATGAGGATGCTCACCTTGGGTTCGCCCACGATGTCCCACTTCACCCGGTAGGTGCTGGGGAACAGGCCGTCCTCCACCTTGCCGGTGCGCCCGGTGCGGGTCAGGTGATCTGCCAGCGCCTTTTTGGCCGCTGCCGCCACATAGGGCTTGGCGTCTGCGCCGCCGGAGGTAGACCCCGCGTGCACCCGCCAGTAGTAGAGCACCTGCGGCACATGGGCGGCACCGCCGGTCTTTTCCAGCAGACGCAGGAACAGATCATGATCCTGACTGCCGTCGCATTCCGGGCGTTCGCCGCCAAGCTCGTCCCACAGCGCTTTTTGGAACACTGCCAGATGGCAGATGTAGTTGCAGCACAGCAGGTAATCCGGGGCGTAGTCCGGCTTGAAGTGCGCCACCATGGGGCGGCGGATGCTCTTGGTGAACAGTGCCTCATCGCTGTACAGAAAACCGTCCGGCTCGCCGCGCTGCCGCAGCTGCAAGATGGCCTTGCCCATGGTGTACAGGGCATGGGGTGCCAGAATGTCGTCGTGGTCAGCCAGCGCCAGATACTCCCCTGTTGCCAGCTGCGCGGCGGCGTTGGTGTTGGCCGCAATGCCCTTATTTTCGATCTTTTTGTATACGATCTGTTGATTCTTTTGCTGATATTCCTTTACGATACGCTCCACATCCCCGTGGGCGGCGTCCGAAGCATCGGCAAGGCAGAGCTGCCCGTTGGGCGCGGTCTGCCCCACAAAGGATTCCAGAAATTCCCGCAGGTATTTTTCCGGGGTATTGTACAGCGGGGTCAGCACCGAGATTGTGGGCAGACCGCAGTCTGCCGCCGTTTTGCCTGCCATCTCTGCGCGCTGGGCTTCCAGCACCTTTTTGGCGGGCAGGTAGCGCGCACGCTTGCCAAAGCAGCGGCGCTTTACAAAGCCCGCGCCGCGCCTGACCATGGTGGGCAGGCCCTCTTCCTTTGTCAGCTGCACGGCATAGCCGGCAAGCTCCTTGGCGCGTTTCAACCGTACATTCATATCAGACCTCGCCGCGCTGGGTCGCCTTATAGGCGGCGCAGACTGTCTGGGTGTCCCCGTTCATTTTCAGGTGACCGTGGCTCAGCCATGCCACCTTGGTGCACATCCGCTCGATCTGTTCGATGGAGTGGGACACCAGAATGACCGTGGTGCCGCCCGCCATCAGCTCCTGCATCCGCTTTTCGCACTTTTGCTGGAACAAAAAATCGCCCACCGACAGCACCTCGTCCGCAATGAGGATATCGGGCTTGGTGATAGTGGCAATGGCAAAGCCGATGCGCGCCACCATGCCGGAGGAGTAGTTTTTCAGCGGCACATCCAGAAAGTTTTCCAGCTCGCTGAATTCTACGATCTCGTCAAATTTTTCGTCCAGATACTTGGGCGAGAAGCCCAGCACCGTGCCGTTGAGATAGATGTTCTCGCGGGCGGTCAAATCCATATCAAAGCCCGCGCCCAGCTCGATGAGCGGAGCGATGGTGCCGTTTACGGTCACCTTGCCCTTGCTGGGCTTGTACACCCCGGCAATGGTCTTGAGCAGGGTGGATTTGCCCGAGCCGTTCAAGCCCACAAGGCCGTAAAAATCGCCGGGCATGATGTCCAGACTGACGTCCTTCAGGGCGTAGAACTCATCGTATTGCAGCCGCCCCTGCACCATGGCCAGAAAGTACTCCTTCAGGCTCTCATGCTTTTCCTTGGAAAGGTTGAAGCACATGGAAACATTGTCCACTTTGATGATCGGTTCCATTGTTCACCCTCCTTAAATGTGCAGCACAAAGTGGTCCTGCGTTTTGCGGAACACCTGCAGCCCCACTACCATGGACACTACGGCGCAGATGCCGCAGACAAGGAACATATTTACGTCCAGCGGGATGCCCCACATCACCGTGCGGCGGAAGCCCGTGATATACCAGTACATGGGGTTCAGTTTGATGATCTGCTGCATATTGAACCCGCCGATGGAAAAGGTCATCTGGGTGGGGTCGTAGAAGATGGCGGAGAAATACAGCAGCGCGGTGACGAACACGCTCCAGATATGCATGATATCCCGGAAGAACACGGTAGCCGCCGCTAAGAACATACTGACCCCGAGGCTGAAGAAGAACAGGGTCACCAGCGGGTACAGCGCCTCAAAAATGGTCAGGTGGAAAGACGCACCGGTAAAGATCATGACCAGCAGCAGCGCCACAAAGCTGAAGATGCAGTTCACCATGGCAAAGCAGCATTTTTCCAGCGGGAAGATATACTTGGGGATATACACCTTTTTCAGCAGCGGGGCAGCGCTGAGCACGCTGCTCATGCTGGTGGAGGTAGCCTCGTTGAAGAAGTTGAACAGCAGCTGACCGCACATCAGAAAGACGGCAAAGTTGTCGATGCCGCTGCCGCGCATATCCATCAGACTGCTGAACACCGCCCAGTACACAAGGCACATGAGCAGCGGGTTCAAAACGCTCCACACCACGCCCAGCACGCTGCGGCGGTATTTCAGCTTGAAATCACGGCTTACAAGGTTCCACAGCAGATAGCGGTAGCGCCAGAAGCCGTTCCACATTGCTTTGAGTTTTGCCACGGGCGATCACCACTTTTCAAAATACTCGAACTTCTGGGCGGCAAAGGGCTCGTGCAGCTTGTCCTTTGCGCTGGTCTTGTGCTCACAGCCGCAGTCCGGCCACTGCACGTTGACGGTGGGGTCGTCGTAGGGGATGCCGCCCTCACTGGTGGGGTCGTAGACATCGGTGCACTTGTAGCAGAACTCTGCCACATCGCTCAGCACCAGAAAACCGTGGGCAAAGCCCTCCGGGATATAGAACATCTTCTTGTTGTCCTCGGAAAGGGTCACGCCCACCCACTTGCCAAAGGTGGCGCTGTTCGGGCGGCAGTCCACGGCTACGTCATACACCTCGCCCTTGGTCACGCGCACCAGCTTGCCCTGGGTGTGGTTCTTCTGGAAGTGCAGCCCGCGCAGCACGCCCCGGGTGGAGCGGCTCTGGTTGTCCTGCACAAATTCCTTGTCGATACCGGCCTCTGCGAACTGGTCCTTCTGGTAGGTCTCCATAAAATAGCCACGGTCGTCGCCGAACACCTGCGGCTCAATGACCACCACGCCGGGGATCTCGGTCTGCGTAAAAATAAACTTACCCATGATATTGTACCTCTCTTTTTTTCTGAAAGCTTTTTCTTTATCTGGAAAAGTCTGGTTTTGAACAGGCTTTTACGCTTTTTTATGGTGCCTTGCCGTTTTGCGGCGCTTTTTCAGGCGGGAATGTACCCGCAGCACCAGTACGGTAACCACGGCTGCACCTATGGTGCACCCCACTGAGATGCCCGCCAGCAGCCATGCGCTGCTGCCCGGTTCCACGTCCCTGGCGGCTTCCAGTTTTGTGCCGACGCTCTGCTCCAGCAGTTCCGCCAGACCCGTGATTTCCGCCTTTACCCGCACGCTGGTGCTCTCCTGCTTTGTGCCGCCGTTCAGGGTGTACACCGCATACACGGCGGGCTCTGCGCCAAGCAGATACTGCTCCGGCAGCTCCAGATCCACGGTCACATCCTGCGCGGATAAGCCCTCGGCCAGCAGCAGCTTCACCCCGGGGTCGGCTACGGTAACGGTGCCAAGGCTCTGCCCGCCGCCCGCCACAGCCAGCTGTGCGGTGACCGTGCCGCCGGGCAGCTGGGTGTAGCTTTTATAGGTGGAAAAGGCGTAGTCCAGCAGGGTGCGCATATCGTTATATTTATCGGTGCTCAGCTGGCTTTGCATGGTCGCGCAGATCAGCCGCACCCCGTCCTGCTCCGCCAGACAGACATAGCTGTACCGGGCGGTGTTGGTATAGCCCAGCTTGGAGCCCAGCACACTGTCGATATGGTAGCGGCTGGAGCCGATGCGGATCTTATCCTGCTGGGAGAAGTAGCGGGTCACCGGCTGGATGTTGGTAGGCTGCATGGTATACATCTCGTTGCGGGTGAACAGGTCCTCAAACCCCGGCTGCTGCAACGCCCAGCGCAAAATCTGCGCCATATCGTAGCAGCTGGTGTAGTGGTCCTCATCGCTGATGCCGTGGGGGTTTGAAAAGTGTGTGTGGGCAAGGCCAAGCTCCTCCACCTGTGCATTCATGGCCGCCACGCCGTCCGCGATGGTGCCGCCGCCGAAATATTCCGCCAGCAGGTTGGCACCGTCGTTGGCGCTTGCCATCTGGGTGGCGTACAGCGCATCCACCAGGGGAACTTCTTCCCCCTCCAGCAGGGCGATGTGGCTGGAATCCGTGCCCGCCAGCGAGTAAACGTCCTCATGGCTCACGGTCAGCTTTACGCCGTCCCAGTCCCCCTGCGCCTTTTCGCAGGCAAGACCAAGGGTCATCACCTTGGTAATGGAGGCCGGGTGCAGCTCCTCGTCCATATTCTGCTGCGCCAGCACAAGGCCGGTGTCTGCATCCATGATGCAGTATGCCCGGGTATTGGCCAGCGCCGGGCCGGCTGCTGCCGCGCCAGGCACCAGCACAGCGCCTATCAAAAGCAGCACAGTGCACAGTGCTGCGGTAAATTTTTTCATCTGGTATTCTCCGCTTATCCGTTTTATGCCGACAAGACATCATTTGAAGTATACCACATTTTTTCCCCGCTGAAAAGAGATTTACACATTCCTTTGCCCCAGCAGCACCGGCTGCAGCTGCTCACCCCGCAAAGCGGCGTCCACGGCGGCGGGCAGCAGGGCAAAATCTGCCTTCAGGCTCTGGGGCTTGGCAAAGGGGTCGTCCTGCCTGTAGGGCACAAAGTAATAGTGCTTGCGCTGGCACAGCCGCGCCATATTTTCGCCGGAGGCGCCAAGGCCGTCGTTGGTAGAGACTGCCAGCACCACCGGGCTGCCCACCCGCAGCAGGCTTTTGGCGGCAAGGGTCACCGGCGTATCCGAAAGTCCTGCCGCCAGCCGCGCCAGTGTTGCGCCGGTGCAGGGGGCGACCACCAGCGCCTGCGCCAGCCGCCGGGGGCCCAGCGGCTCTACTGCCTGCAGAGTGTCCAGCACCGGCTGCCCGGTAACGGCCTGTAAGCGCTGCCGCCAGCCTTTCCCGGTGCCAAACCGGGTATCCTGCTGCGCGGCAAAGCTCATGACGGGCAGCAGCGTCCAGCCCTGTGCCGTCAGCGCCTGCGCCGCGCCCAAGGCGTCCTCCAACGTGCAAAAGCTGCCGCACACCGCAAAGGCAAGACAGCCCTTTTTCTCTGTGATCATATTGTTCCCTCCCGCTCCTGCAAAATGGCTTGCACCGTGCGCGCCAGCGCCTCCCCTGCCGTTTCCGGCGCCCAGACCGTCGGCAGGCTCAGCGCGTGCAGCGCCGTGTGCCCCAGCCGCCGGGCGGCGGCAAAGTCCGTGCCGCCGGGCTTTGAGGCCAGATCCACGATCAGGCACCCCTTCGGCAGCGCCGCCAGCACTGCCGCCGTCAGCACCGGCGCGGGGATGGTGTTCACCACCGTATCAAAGGCGGCAGCTGCGGCGGCAAGGTCTGTCAGCGGCACCGCCCGCAGCCCCAGTTCCTCCGCCATGGCCCGCTGCACCGGGCGGCGTGCCGCCACGGTCACCCGCGCGCCCAATGCCGCCAGACGCACCGCAAGCGCCCGCCCCACAGGGCCAAAGCCCAGCACCAGCACCGCCGCGCCCCACAGGGTACGGCTGCGCCGTTCCAGCAGAATGCCGATGCAGCCCTCGGCGGTGGGGATGGCGTTATACACGGTCAGCTCCGGGCGGGCAAAGTAGTCCACCAGCTCCACCCCCGCCGCCCGGGCGATGGTCCTTGCGCTGTCCGTCACCTTACCGCCCAGCGCCAGTGCCCCGGGCTTTGCCATGCCCAGCAGCTGCGTCAGCGGCAGACCGGGCTGTTCCAGCGGGAGCGGCAGCAGGATGCAGTCTGCCTGCGGCAGCTGCTGCACGCCACCCACCGTATACCCCGCCCGCGCCAGTGCACGCCCTGCCGCCGCCTGCCGGGCATCGCTGCCCACCACCGCAAACCGCTTTGTCTGCCTCATGTCGTCATCTCCCCTTTCCCGCTGTGCACCATCCTATGCAGGAAGAGGAAACCGCGTGAGCGGGAAGGTGCTGACCGGCAGAAACAAAAAAGCTCCCCCGAGGGGGAGCCGACAAAGCCGCAAGGCTTTGCCTGAGAGTGTCTTATTGCAGCGCTTCTTCCAGCACCTTCAGCAGATGCGGGATATCCAGCGGCTTTGCGATGTGGCCGTTCATGCCCGCATTCAGGGCGTTCTGCTTGTCCTCCTCAAAGGCGTTGGCGGTCATGGCAAAAATGGGGATGCCCGCCTTGCGGGGGTCGGGCAGGGCGCGGATACGCCGGGTGGCTTCGTAGCCGTCCATCCGGGGCATCTGGATGTCCATTAAGATCAGGTCGTACTGCCCGGGCACGGACTGCTCCATCTTCTCCACCGCTTCAACGCCGTCTCCGGCGGTATCCACAAGCAAGCCCGCTTCCTTTAAGATCTCTATGGCGATCTCCCGGTTCAGGGCGTTATCCTCCACCAGCAGCAGGTGCTTACCTCTGAAGTCCGCCTTGGGCTGCGGGGCAGTCGTCTGCTCCGGCTGCACCCGGAAGGGCTCTGCCAGCACCTTGCGCAGCTCCGAGAGGAACAGCGGCTTTTCGCAGAAGGCGGTCACACCGGCGGCGCGCGCCTCCTCCTCGATATCCGCCCAGTCGTAGGCGGTCAGGATGATGATGGGGCAGCTGTCCCCGATGACCTTGCGGATCTGCCGCACGATCTCGATGCCGTTCATATCCGGGATGAGCCAGTCGATGATATACACGCTGAAAGCATCGCCCTGCTCCACGGCGTACTTGGTACGGATGACCGCTTCCTTGCCGGAGATGGTCCACTCCGGGCGCATACCGATCTTGGAAAGCATGGTGCTGACGCTCAGGCAGGTGTTGGTGTCGTCGTCTGCCACCAGCGCCCGCAGCCCTTCCAGCTGGGGCAGCTGCTTGATCTCCGCCTTCTGCCCGCTGAGGGTAAAGCAGAGGTTCACGATGAACTCGCTGCCCTTGCCCGGCTCGCTTTCAAGGGTGATGGTGCCGCCCATCAGGTCTACGATATTCTTGGTGATGGAAAGGCCGAGACCCGTGCCCTGAATGCCGCTGACGGTGGAGCTTTCCTCCCGGGTGAACTCCTCAAAGATGTGCTTCTGGAACTCCTTGTTGATGCCGATGCCGTTATCCTTGATGCGGAATTCGTAGTTGCCGCAGCCCTTGGGCGCACCGGGCTTCTGGGCAATGCGGATGCTCACCATGCCGCCGGTAGGGGTGAACTTGATGGCATTGGAAAGGATGTTCAGCAGCACCTGATTCAGCCGCAGCGGGTCGGTGATGATATCCTCGTTCACCACATCCATGGTGTCGATGAACAGCGACAACCGTTTGGAACTGATGTTGGGCTGGATGATGGAGCGTATATCGTGCACGAGATCCGGCAGATGCACCGCTTTTTCCTCGATCTTCACCTTGCCGCTCTCGATACGGCTCATGTCCAGCACATCGTTGATGAGGGAGAGCAGGTGCTGGCTGGAAGTGGAGATCTTTTTCAGGTAGTCCAGCACCTGTTCCTTATTATCAACATGGGTCGCCGCCAGTGAGGTAAAGCCAATAATGGCGTTCATCGGGGTGCGGATGTCGTGGCTCATGTTGAACAAAAACTCCCGCTTGGCGCGGTTTGCCGCTGCCTCGTGCCGGACGGCAAGCTCCAACTTGCGGTTCTGTTCCTCCAGCTGAGCGTGATACTTCTGCTTCTGCTCTTTCCGCTGCTGCTCCGCAGCCACCGCCGAGCGGCGGCGCAGCGTTTGCAGCACTGCCACACAAATCAGATAGAAGATCAGTGCCGTCAGCAGTGTGCTGCTGACATTGCGGAACACCGATTTTTCGTTGATATAGAGATACAGGTCAAAATCCCGTCCGTTGCTGTACATGCCAAAATAACAGCCGGAATTTGCCCAGTCGCGGGTGTGGGTCAAAGTATCGGGCGCACCTGCTTTGCGGATGCCCTGCACCAGCGGGCTGTTCGTGGTGTACCGTCCGATGAGGCTCGGGTCGTTTGCGGCGATCACCTTGTTGTCCTGCACGATAAAGATGGTGCCGCTGATGTTCTTCGGGTAGCCGTCCAGCACGCTCTGGATGGACAGGGCTGCGCCCTCCACAAACTCCGGCGGGGTCACCCGGTAAGCCAGCAGCACGGCGTCCCCTGCTGCGGCGCGGCGGGTGGCAACATCCACCGCTGTACCATCCTGTAACAGAATGCGCTTGAGGTAGGTCTTTTGCGGGTTTTGCAGCACATTCAGCGCAGCTTGCTCCCGCAGAGATTCCGCAAACTGCGCATAGTCGATATTACCATCCGTATATTCGCACAGTGATTCTCCATTTTCGTCCAGTACGGCAAGGCCGGTAAGCCAGAGGGACTTCGTTTCTGCCCGGAGGCTTTCGGGGTCGTAGAGATCCAGGGTATCATTTTCGGCCAGCTGCCGCACCGACACCGCCATCCGGCGCAGCGACTTTGCGGTGATGGTATCGTTATATTTTTCGTAGCTGGTGGACTGCGCCTTTACAAAGTTGATGGTGCGGTCAAAGTATTCCTCGGTAGCGCGCATGGACTCCCGCCCGGAGAAGAGGGTCACTGCCAGCAAAAGCAGCACGCCCATCAGCAGGTAGAGCACCGCCACCCGCATCCCGGAGGGGAACGGTTTCTTGTTACGGTTCAAGGGCGTCCACCTCCAGATACTTTTCCGGGTCCGGCAGATATTTGCCTACGATCTGCTTCATCGTGCCGTCGGCGCGCATGGCGGCAAGGGTCTCGGTCAGCTTTTCGTCCAGCCCGCGGGTGTCGTTCAGCGCAAAAGCCACGCCGATGCCGGTGACCAGCAGCGGCTCTTCCAGAATGCGGAAATTGGCATTGCAATCCTGCATATACTGCAAAATGGCGGTCTCGTGGGCGGCAATGGCGTCCACATAGCCGCAGTTCAGCATGGCGTACTGCACGCTGCGGTCCTCGGTGCTCAGCAGTTCACCAAACTGCGGGATGCGGGGGTCGGTGCCGCCGAGGAAGATTTCCTCCGGCTTAGTGGTGCTTTGCACCATCATGGTCTTGCCCGCAAGGTCGGCAAGCGTTTCAATGCCGCTATCGGCATTGACCGCCACCACCTGACGGCTGACCATATACGGTCCTGCCCAGCGGTACAGTTGCTCCCGCCCGTCCATGGAAAAGCAGCCCCAGATGCAGTCGATAGCACCGCTTTCCACAAGGTTTGTTTTCTGCTCCCAGTCAATGATTTCAAACCGCGCCGCATACCCCATGCGGGCAAAGGCCTCGGTGGCAATGTCCACATCAATGCCGGTGGGGGTGCTGTCATTGTTCAGGTAGATAAAAGGCGGGTAGTTATCGCTGCCCACCGTAAGCTCGGGCAGCGCTGCCGCCGCCTGCGTTTTGCCGCAAGCGGTCAGCCCGGCTGCCGCTGCCGCCGCGCACACCCTTAAAAAGGTACGGCGGGGTATTTTATGGTTGAATCGCTGTTCTGTCACGCGTAGATGTCCTCACATTACCATTGTAAAATTTCCTGTTTCAGTTCTCCCTGCACATCCAGCAGACACTGGATCAGCAGCGGGTTGAAGGCTCCGCACGCACCGTCTGTGATCATCTGGACAGCCGTTTCGTGCGGGAAAGCCTTTTTGTAGCATCGCTCGCTGGTCAGTGCGTCATACACATCCGCCATGGAGACCAGCTGGGCGCTGATGGGGATATCGTCGCCCTTCAGCCCGTCCGGGTAGCCTTTGCCGTCCCAGCGCTCGTGGTGCCAGCGGGCGATCTCGTAGGCGGTCTGCAACAGCGGCTGGTCTGCAAAGCTTTCAGTCTTTTGCAGCATCTCTGCGCCCAGCATACTGTGGGTCTTGATCACCGCAAATTCTTCTGCGGTCAGCTTGCCGGGCTTGTTCAGGATGGCTTCGTCAATGCCGATCTTGCCGATATCGTGCAGTGCCGACGCCAGCGGGATGTTATCCTGCTGCTCGGGGGTCAGGTCGTAGCGGCTGGTCAGCTCCATCAGCCGGTGCAGCAGCGTCTCGGTGATGATGCGGATGTGCCGCACATGAGAGCCGGACTCGCCGTTGCGGAACTCCACGATCTGGCTCAGCACGCCCACCAGCACATCGGTGTTCTTTTCCCGTGCGCGGATCTGGTCAGACACCATCTGCACCAGCCGCCGCTGCTTGGCGTACAGCTTGATGGTGTTGGACACCCGGCGGTAGACGATCTTTGCGTCAAAGGGGCGGTTCACATAGTCACTGGCACCCAGCTCGTAGGCCTTGCGGATGGCTTCCTCCGAGTCGTCACTGGAGATCATGATCACCGGCACGTCCTCGATGGTGTGGTTGGTGTTCATGGTGCGCAGCACCTCAAAGCCGTCCATGACCGGCATATTGATATCCAGCAGCACCAGCGAGATCTGCCCGGCCTTTGCCCGCAGCAGCTCCAGACACTGCTTGCCGTTCCCGGCTTCCAAAATGCGGTAGTCATCGCCCAGAATGCCGGCAAGCATCATGCGGTTCATCATGGAATCGTCCACCAGCAGGATGACGGGCTTGTCCTCCAAGACTTGCTCCTGCGCCGCCAACCGGCTGTCCTGCGTGTCCACCGCCACTGCGTCCTTGTGGTTTTTGGCCTGATACATTATAAAATCTGCCCGGCGCACCACGTTCTCCATAGGGTCGGCAAGGGTCTGCATCGCGCCGCCGATGCTCAGCGAAAGCCGGAAGTGGGGGTAGCCCGGCACCACCGTTTGCTGCACGGCGGTGCGGATCTGCTCCAGCTTTACCTTGAAATAATCCGCCGGGATGCCGGGCAGCACCAGCAAAAACTCGTCGCCGCCGTAGCGGATTAGCAGATCTGTTTCCCGGATGCAGCTGCGGACGGCCTTTGCAACGGCTTCCAGCGCCAGATCTCCGGCGTGGTGGCCGTAGGTATCGTTGCAGATCTTGAAATCGTCGATATCCATCAGAGCGATGCCCGCCGGGCCGAGGTTATTGCGCACCACTTCCTCGTAAAAGCGGCGGTTGTAGGTGCCGGTCAGGGCGTCGTGGTTCAGCCGCTGCCGGTAGCTCTGTTCTTTTTTCATGTTCCGGGCAGTAGTCTGGGCAAACTGTGCCTTCTGCTCCTCCATCTGCTGCATCATCTGCAACAGATTATGGTTGGCGGTTTCCAGCGCCTCCTTCTGGGCGCGGTTCTTCTGTTCCAGCTTCTCCCGCAGCTCCATATAGGGGGTGATATCCGTGATGGTGCTCACGATGCAGCTATCGCCGCGCCACTCTACCCGGTTGGCTGCGCTGGTGACCCAGCGGTAGCCGTTTTTGCCCAGCAGCCGGAACATACTGTCGCCGTTCTGTGCGTAGGTCGTGCTGTTTTCCGCGTTCCGGTAGCGCAGCCCGCTTTCCAGATCGTCCGGGTGCACCAGCGCGGTGTAGCGGTTATCGAACTTTGCCGCAAATTCTTCCCGCTCCCACCCCAGTATCTCCAGAAAGCGGTCGCTGATATAAATAAAGGGATAGCCTTTTTCCGGGTCATCCGCACAACAGTGGAAGCCGCCCGGCACATTCTGTGCATAGCGTTCCAGCCACAGACGCTTTTCTTTTATTGTCGCACTTGTTTCCATTTTGTTTTCCCTGCCTCTTTCTCTGCGCACCGCAGCACGCAGTTCCCCCTGTTACCGCAATTTCAAACTTCACCTTCCTGTACACCCTGCTTTTGGGCGTACTGTAACAGTGTAATTTTATCATCAAAACTGCCTAGATGCAAGCATTTTTTGCCAGTTTTGCCAATGGAAAGGCAGGTAAGGCAACGCAAAAAAGCCGCTGCACAAAAAGTGCAGCGGCTTTGCGGGGCGTCACCTCACAGCCAGCGCTCTGCGATGATCCACCACATACCGGGCAGGTTGATCCGACCCAGCAGATGCTCCAATACGATCAGCATGGTATTCTCCTTTCAGACCGTCCGTTTCAGCCGAACAGCCCCTTCAGTAAAAACAGAAGCAGCTTAGTCAAGCTGCCGCCGCCCAAAAGGTCGAGCAGCGGCCCAAGGCCTTGAAACATGGAAGGTTTGCTCCTTTCGTTTCATTCCGTCCCGGCTGCTGCCGGGTGCCGGTCTGCCTTATATACGAACCAGCCCGCTGCAGGATTGCAAATGCCGTGGTGGTAAATGCTGGAAAGAAGATTGAAAATGCCCATAGCAGCGCGGAGGGCATTCCGAATCGTCTTACTTAAAACGCTTCCATGCCGGGGTAGACGGCGCTTTCGCCCAGTTGCTCCTCAATGCGCAGCAGCTGGTTGTACTTTGCCACACGCTCGGTGCGGCTGGGTGCACCGGTTTTGATCTGGCAGGTGTTCAGCGCCACAGCCAGGTCCGCAATGGTGGTGTCCTCAGTCTCGCCGGAGCGGTGGGAGCTGATGGCGTTGTAGCCGGCCTTGTGCGCCATTTTGATGGCTTCCAAGGTCTCGGAGACAGAGCCGATCTGGTTCAGCTTGATCAGGATAGCATTGCCCGCGCCCAGCTGGATGCCCTTTGCCAGACGCTCGGTGTTGGTCACAAACAGGTCGTCGCCCACCAGCTGCACCTTTCCGCCCAGCTCGCGGGTCATCTGCTGCCAGCCCTCCCAGTCCTCTTCGTCCAGACCGTCCTCGATGGAGATGATGGGGTACTTTTCCACAAGGCTCTTCCAGTGTGCGATCAGCTCGGCAGAGGTGAACTCGGTGCCCGCCTTGGGCAGCTTGTAGAAGCCCTTGCCCTTGGGGCTCTTCCACTCGGAGGCAGCGGCATCCATTGCCAGCATAAAATCCCTGCCCGGCAGATAGCCCGCCTTTTCAATGGCAGCCAGAATGGTCTCGATGGTCTCCTCATCGCTGGAAAGGTTGGGCGCAAAGCCGCCCTCGTCGCCCACGGAGGTAGCCAGCCCCTTGGACTTCAGGATGGCAGCCAGCGCATGGAACACCTCGGCGCACCAGCGCAGCGCTTCCTTAAAGGAGGGGGCGCCCACCGGCATGATCATGAATTCCTGCGTGTCCACGGTGTTGGCGGCGTGTGCGCCGCCGTTCAGAATGTTCATCATGGGCACAGGCAGGCGGTTGCCGTTTACGCCGCCCAGAAAACGGTACAGCGGCATTTCCAGCGAAGCGGCTGCTGCGCGGCAGGCTGCAATGGACACCGCCAGAATGGCGTTTGCGCCCAGATTGGACTTATCCTTGGTGCCGTCTGCCTTGATCATGGCGGCATCCACGGCGTAAATGTCGGAAGCATCCATGCCCACCACTGCGTCTGCAATAACCGTGTTGATGTTCTCCACCGCCTTGGTCACGCCCTTGCCCAAGTAGCGGCTCTTGTCGCCGTCCCGCAGCTCCAGCGCCTCAAACTCGCCGGTGGATGCGCCGGAAGGGGCGCATCCGCGTGCCACGGTGCCGTCCGCCAGCGTGATCTCGGCTTCTACGGTGGGGTTTCCGCGGGAGTCTAAGATCTCGCGGCCTACAACAGATTCAATTTCCAGATAATTCATCTTGAAAACCCTCCTGAATATCATTTTCTCTCCCATACTGCCCGGGCGGGCAGACGGGGAACTGCTCTATTTAGATAGTTATATACAACTAACTGCTAATATCCTACCACGCTTTGCACCCCGGCGCAAGAGCCGGTGCGGATGTTTGCAGACCTAAATTTTTAACAAGGGCGCAAACCGCCGTGGAAAACCCGTTTACAGTCTGCCCCCTTGCGGCAGCGGGGATACACTATACCTGCCATGTAAATTTCGTATGGCAGATATGCCAAAAATTTTCTTTACTTTTTGGCGCTTCGGTTCTATACTGGTTGCGGCATTTACGCTGTTTTCCCATTTATAGTCGTTATAGAGGAGGATTTTTGCAATGAATAAGGATTTGACGGTGGGCAAGCCGTCACAGGTATTGTGGCAATTCTGTCTGCCCATGTTCGGCAGCATCATTTTCCAGCAGTTGTACAACATCGCCGACAGTTTGGTGGCGGGCAAGTTCATCGGTGAAAATGCGCTGGCTGCGGTGGGCAACAGCTACGAGATCACTCTGATCTTCATCGCCTTTGCCTTTGGCTGCAACATCGGCTGCTCGGTCATCGTGTCCCGCTACTTTGGCGCAAAGGAATACCGCGAGATGAAGACCTCGGTCTACACCTCCCTCATCGGCTCCGCCGTGCTGTGCGCGGTGCTGATGGGCATCGGTCTGTTTGGCTGCGATGCCCTGCTGGAGCTCATCAACACCCCGGAGGTGATCCTTGCGGGCTCTGCGCTGTATCTGGACATCTACGTTCTGGGCTTGCCCTTCATGTTCTTCTACAACATTGCCACTGGCATCTTCTCTGCCCTTGGCGACAGCAAGACCCCCTTCTACTTCCTTGCAGTCTCTTCTTTGTCCAACATCGGCGTGGACATCCTGTTCGTCGCCGGTTTCCAGATGGGCATTGCCGGTGTGGCATGGGCTACTTTCCTGTGTCAGGGTGTCAGCTGCGTGCTGGCCATGGTGGTGGTGTTCCGCCGCATCCGCGCTTTCCACACCGAGGGTCCTGTGCAGCTGTTCTCCTGGAATATGCTGGGCAAGGTGGCCGTGGTGGCTGTGCCCAGCATTCTGCAGCAGAGCTTTGTCTCGGTGGGCAACATCATCCTGCAGAGCATCATCAACACCTTTGGTGCCAGCGTCATTGCAGGCTACTCTGCCGCCGTCAAGCTGAACAACATGGTCATCACCTCCTTTACCACTCTGGGCAACGGCATCTCCAACTACACCTCCCAGAACATGGGTGCAGGCAAGATGGACCGCGTGAAGGAAGGCTTTGGCGCAGGCCGCAATCTGGTGTGGCTGCTGTGCGTGCCGCTGGTGGTGCTGTACTTCTTCTTCGGACGCTTCCTGCTGCTGCTGTTCATGAACGACCCGCAGGGCCCTGCCATTGACACCGGTATGCTGTTTTTGCGCATTCTTTCTCCCTTCTACTTTGTGGTGTCGGTCAAGCTGGTGGCAGACGGCATCCTGCGCGGCTGCGGCCTGATGGTGCGGTTTATGATCGCCACCTTCACCGATCTGATTTTGCGCGTGGGCATCGCCGCTGTGCTCAGCGCCACCGCGCTGGGCTCTACCGGCATCTGGATGGCATGGCCTGTGGGCTGGTGCATCGGCACGGCACTTTCCATGGTGTTCTACGTCACCGCCATCCGCAAGGCACTGGCAGAGCCGGTGGCTGTTGCCGAGGCCGAGGGACAGGCCGCCGAAGTCCGCGCCGAGGCCGAATTTGCCGCCGACGCCGAGATGGACACCCTGTAACCCTTTTGTGAATTGTGAATTCATTTCATGTCACAGATAAACAAAATGAACAATTTGAAATAGTGCACAAAAACGTGCTAAAATTTTTGTGGAAAGTATCGACAAAGCCGAGAAAAAGCGCCCAAAAGTATGGACGGTTTGTGAATTGCGGATTTGAACACAGATAGCTATAATAACAGACAAGAACAGAAGCAAGGCCGCTTTTAGAGGGGAAGGGCCTTGCTTCCGTTTTTATCCTTGATTCTATTCTAGCCTATAAATTACTCCGAAGGAGGAGATTTTTATGAAAAAGGTGTTCACTCGTCGTCAGTTCATGGCCGCTGCCGGTGTTGCTGTTGCAGCAGGTGCCCTGACCGCCTGCGGCGGTTCCTCCGCAAGCACTGCAGGTTCTGCAGCCGGTTCCGCTGCCGGTTCTGCTGCCTCCGGCAGCACCATCAAGGTGGGTGTGCTGGGACCCCTGACCGGTGATGCTTCCGTTTACGGTCAGGCTGTTGTAAACGGTGCCAGCCTGTACATGAAGCAGGTCAATGCCGATGGCGGTGTCAACGGCAAGCAGCTGGAGATCATCACCATGGACGAGCAGGGCGATGAAACGCAGGCTGTCACCTGCTTTACCAAGATGGTGGATCAGGGCATCACCGCTCTGGTGGGCGATGTGACCACCGCTCCCACGCTGGCTGTTGCCGCCGAGAGCGCCGATTACAATATGCCTATGGTCACCGCTTCCGCCACTGCCGAGGCTGTTACCTACGATGCCGAGACCGACACCGTGAACGGGAATGTGTTCCGTGCCT
>OGDH01000001.1_pt1 | contig 38343 bp, 33 predicted proteins | sample 1570381 | NCBI WGS metagenome assembly OGDH01 (sample SAMEA2582177, study PRJEB24529) | metagenome | reverse complement strand
ACCTCGTGGTTCGCGCCTAAAAATGTCAGCTACAATGCAAAACACCTCCGGTTCGTTTTATGGTTTTAGTATAGCATATTTTTAAGGTACACGCCGCACAAATCTGCGGGAAGTTTACGGGCATAATGCTGAATTGCAGAAAAAATTTTTATACAATCTTGACAAACCACCCTGTTCTGTTATAAACTTAGGATTGTATGACGTTCGTTCGTATTTTATGAGTCTTTTTAAATAGAGAGGTAGAAATTTATGGTTCGTAACGATTTGCGCAACGTTGCCATTATCGCTCACGTTGACCACGGCAAGACCACCCTGGTGGATGCCCTGCTGCGTCAGAGCGGCGCTTTCCGCGACAATCAGGCCGTGGCCGAGCGCGTGATGGACAGCGGCGATATCGAGCGTGAGCGCGGCATCACTATTCTGGCCAAGAACTGCTCCTGCACCTACAAGGGCGTCAAGATCAACATCGTCGACACCCCGGGCCACGCCGACTTTGGCGGCGAGGTGGAGCGCGTGCTGAAGATGGTCAACGGCGTGCTGCTGCTGGTGGACGCTGCCGAGGGCTGCATGCCCCAAACCCGCTTTGTGCTGCAGAAGGCTCTGCAGCAGAACCTGAGCCTTGTGGTTGCCATCAACAAGATCGACCGTCCCGATGCCCGCATCAAGGAAGTTATCGACGAGGTGCTGTACCTGCTGATGGACCTGGGCGCTACCGACGAACAGCTGGACTGCCCCATCCTGTTCTGCTGCGGCCGTGACGGCACCGCCAGCTTGGACCCCGATGTGCCTGGCACCGACCTGATCCCCCTATTCGACACCCTGCTGAGCACCATCAAGCCGCCCGAGGGCGACCCTGAGGCTCCCTTCCAGATGCTGGTGTCCTCTGTGGACTACAACGAGTTCGTGGGCCGCATCGGCATCGGCCGCATCCAGAACGGTGTTGCCAAGGTGGGCGAGGAAGTGGTCGTGTGCGACTGGCACAACCCCGACCTGAAGATGCGCGGCCGTCTGACCAAGCTGTACGACTTTCAGGCCAACGGCCGTCAGCCCTGCGACAACATCACCGCAGGTGATATCGTGGCATTCTCCGGTCTGCCGGACGTGACCATCGGCAACACCCTGTGCAGCCCCTCCAACGTGGAGCCGCTGCCCTTCGTCAAGATCAACGACCCCACCGTGGAGATGACCTTCTCGGTCAACGACAGCCCGCTGGCCGGCCGTGAGGGCAAGTTCGTCACCAGCCGTCAGATCCGCGACCGTCTGCAGAAGGAACTGCTGAAGGACGTGGCCCTGAAGGTGGAGGACTCCGCCACCACTGATTCCTTCCGTGTCATGGGCCGTGGTGAGATGCACCTGTCCATCCTCATCGAGACCATGCGCCGTGAAGGCTATGAGCTGCAGGTCTCTCCCCCGCACGTTCTGACCAAGGTGATTGATGGCAAGACTTACGAGCCCATGGAGCATGTCGTCATCGACGTGCCCACCCAGTATCAGGGTGCCGTCATGACCGGTCTGGGCCAGCGCAAGGCCATCCTGCAGCAGATGGAGTCCTTGGGCTCTGACCGTGTGCGTCTGGAGTTCCGGATGCCCAGCCGCGGCCTGTTCGGCTACCGCAACCAGTTCCTGACCGATACCCACGGCGAGGGCATCATCAACCAGATCTTTGACGGCTACGACGTCTGGGCTGGCATGATCGCCAACCGCTCCACCGGTTCTCTGGTCAGCTTTGAGACCGGCGAGGCCGTCACCTACGGCCTGTTCAACGCTCAGCAGCGCGGCACCCTGCTGGTGGGCCCCGGCGAGAAGGTGTACGAGGGCATGGTCATCGGTTATACCGCCTCCGGCGAGGATGTGGATGTGAACGTGTGCAAGACCAAGCACCTGACCAACACCCGTTCTTCCGGCTCCGACGATGCTCTGCGCCTGATCCCCATCAGCAAGCTGAGCCTTGAGGGCTGCCTGGAGTTCCTGGCACAGGACGAGCTGCTGGAGGTTACCCCGGAGAACCTGCGCATCCGCAAACAGATCCTGAACCATGACCAGCGCATGAAGGCCAAGAGCAAGCTGAAGTAATTTTACAAAAACATCCTTATAGCATATTGGCAGCGCAGAAGCACCTATGGGCGTTTCTGCGCTGCTTTTTTGTGCCCCGGCGAATTTCCCCATGCTTTTTTGCAAAAAGGGCTTGCAAAAGCGCGGTGACTGCGGTATAATATCTCTCGCAGTCACTGTTATGCCTCTTTAGCTCAGTCGGTTAGAGCACCTGACTGTTAATCAGGGTGTCGCCTGTTCGAGTCAGGCAAGAGGCGCCAGCAAGCGATGGATATTCTTCCATCGCTTTTTTGTTTATCTGCATCTTTTTCCCCCTTTCTTTACGGTTCTTAAAAAATATCGCCTTGAAGAACCCTAGTGGATGTGGTATACTTTTATAAGTTTATAGGCGTGGAAAAGGTACTGTGCAGACTGCACAGTCTTTTCTGCCCACAGACAGGCGCTCCCCGGTCAGAAGACTGCCGTGCAGGAGCGCAGTTTTTTCGTTGGTCAAATCAGCAGGCAGGCCGGTGGTCTTGTGCGGCAAACGCAGGGCGGCAGGGCGGCTTGGTGTCGTTTGAATAAATCTTGAGAGTAAAAGGAAACATCTATGCGTTATACCTACGTCCGGCAGCACGATACCACCGACTGTGCGGCTGCCTGTCTGGCCATGGTGTGCCTGCACTACAAAAAGGAAGTTACCATTACCCGCCTGCGGGATATGATGGGCACCGACCTGAAAGGCACCAACCTTGTAGGCCTGCAAAAAGCCGCCAATGAACTTGGTTTTACCACCGCCGCAGTCCGTGTGGACCGCGAAAACTTTCTGAGCGATTTCTCGCTTCCCTGTATTGCACAGGTCATCACTGATCAGGGTCTGGCTCACTTTGTTGTGGTGTTCAAAAAGACCACCATCAAGGATGATGGCGCACGCCGCAAGCACATGCTGCAGGACGCTGAAGCCCGCAAGGAAGAAGAGGAAAAGGGCAAAAAGCATAAGTGCAAGGATTACGTTATCATCGGCGATCCCGGCACGGAACTGAAAAAGATCAGTCTGGACGAGTTCTACAAGAACTTTACCGGCGTTCTGCTCCTGATGACCCCGACCTCGGAGTTCAAGACAGGCAAGCAGAAGCAGGGCAGCATGGTCAAGCGTTTCCTCGACCTGCTGTGGCCCCAGAAGAAGCTCTTCTTCTACGCCATCCTCAGCTCGGTCATCACCACCATTCTGGGCATCGCGTCCTCCATGTTCAATAAGATCCTGATGGACGAGGTGCTGCCCTACGGGTTGAACAGCCTGCTGGTCACATTGATCCTGGTGTTCAGTGTGGTCAGCATTACCAGCACGCTGATCGGCTTTGTGCGCCAATGGGTGCTGATCCATCTGTCCATCAAGATCGATATCCCGCTGATGCTGGGTTACTTCGGGCACATCTTCAACCTGCCCATGAAGTTCTTTGCCACCCGCAAGACCGGTGATATCACCACCCGTTACTCGGACGCAAACACCATCAAATCTATCTTTACCAGCATCGCGCTGAGCCTTGTGATGGATATTTCCATGGCTGTCATCACCGGCATCATTCTGTTCCGCATGAACGCCATGCTGTTCTCCATCTCGCTGTTCATGGCGCTGGTCAGCATCCTTCTGGTGCTGGTGTACAAACAGCCTTATAAAAAGATCAACGAAGAGAGCATGGCACAGTCGGCTGCGCTGAACAGCCAGATGATCGAGAGCCTGCGCGGCATCGAGACCGTCAAGTGCAACGCCAACGAGCAGACCGAGCTGGATAATCTGGAACGCGAGTACATGAAGAGCCTGAAGATCAGCCTGCGCTCCAGCCGCATCAGCACCACGCAGGGCCTGATCTCTTCCTTCATCTCCACCGGTTTCAGTATGCTTACCACCTATGTGGGCATCACGCAGGTGCTGAACGGCGAGATGACGCTGGGCGGCTTTATGGCCTTCAGTACCCTGTCCGGCTACTTCACCTCCCCCCTGAGCAACCTGATCGGTTTGCAGATGCAGATCCAGGAAGCCAGCATCTCCATGAAGCGTCTGACCGAGATCATGGACTACCCCTCCGAGTACGAGACCGCCGAGGGTGTGGAGCAGAGCGAGTTGGACAAGGTGGAGGGCGACATTGAGTTCAAGGACGTTACCTTCCGCTACGGCAACCGCGCTCCCGCGCTGGATCACATCAGCTTCACCATTCCCGCCGGTAAAAAGGTGGCGCTGGTGGGCGGCAGCGGCAGCGGCAAATCCACCATCACCAAACTGCTGCTGAAGTACTACGACCCCGAGGACGGCGAAATCGACATAAACGGCGCAAATCTGGCCGAGTACACCAACAGTTCGGTGCGCCGTGCCATTGCCTATGTGCCCCAGAACATCGAGCTGTTCAGTAAGACCATCTACGACAACATCCGCATCTCCCGCATGGATGCCACGCTGGACGAGGTGAAGGAAGCTGCCAAGAAGGCCGATGCCCACGAGTTTATCCGTCACCTGCCGCTGCAGTACAACACCTATCTGGAGGAAGCCGGCAACGGCCTGTCCGGTGGTGAGAAGCAGCGTATCGCACTGGCACGCGCCTTCCTGAAGGACTCTAACCTCTACATTCTGGACGAGTCTACCAGTAATCTGGACTTTGCCACTGAGACGCTGATCTTCAACATGATCTACGAGCAGCTGGCAGACCGCTCCATGCTGATCGTGGCGCACCGCCTTTCTACCATCCGTGACTGCGACCTGATCCTTGTGATGGATCACGGCAAGATCGTGGAGCGCGGCACCCATGATGAACTGCTGGCAAAGGATGGCCGTTATGCCGAACTGTGGAATATGCAGCAGGGCATCTTCCGCAAGCGCAAGTCCGAGCCCGCTCCGCAGGTACCTTCTGCTGTGGTGGAAGAGGACGACGACGGCGAGTCCATCACCTACTGACCGCACCGCATCCGCAGCCTTTGCCCGGATGCAGCATAAGCGCTTTCCCGCTGGGGAAACCAAAAAATGCCTCGTTATGGTGTGCCCGGAGGCAGACGCTTCCGGGCACCTTTTTGTTTCGGCTCACATTAAAAATATAACAGGATTAGGGGTAATTTATCATGAATGAGATCAAAGTTGCAGAAAACAAGACCCTCAAGCTGACCAACGTCCTCTCCCGCCTCGTGCGCCCGGAGGAGCTGGGCAACCTGCCGGTCATCCTGACCCAGATGCAGAACTTTATGAAGAGCAACGGCGCACAGCCTATCGGCCCGCTGGTGCAGGCGGTAAAGATGGGTACCGGCCCGGATCATGTGCCGGAACTGTACATGATGCAGCAGGCTACCCAGATGATCACCCAGATGGAGCCCGGCTACCACATGGACGCTGTGCTGCGGGTGAAGAACTGCCTGTACGCCCACTACACCGGCCCGATGAGTCACAACCAGCTGGCTACCGCCAAGCTGCAGATCATGGCCTTTGAAAACGACATCAAGCTGACCGGCAACAACTATACCATCTATGTCAATCAGGACGATGACGATGCCGTGATCGACGTATTTATGGAGACCAAATAATTATGACGACAACCATTCAGAACCTTTCGGATCTGCAGGACCGCCGGATCATGATGGACAAAAAGCTGCCCCCTTATGGGTACGCCTTTGTCATTCTGACCGGTCTGTTCATGATTTTTCTGGTGATCTGGAGCACCCAGACCAACCGCATCTATGTCAGCCAGAACAGCGGTGTGGTGCAGGCCGCCAACAAGACCTACATCATGTCCAGCTACTCCGGCTCCATCACCGAGCTGTATGTCTCTGAGGGCAGCTATGTGAACGAAGGCGATCTGATCGCCCGGCTGAAGAGCACCGATCTGGATATGCAGAAGGATAACCTGCAAAGCCAGCTGGATATCTACCAGAAACAGCTGGATCAGTACAACAAGCTGCTCAAGTGCATTCAGGACGACACCAACTACTTCGACGAGACGAATGCCGAGGACCAGCCCTACTACTACCAGTACCAGACCTACAAAAGCCAGGTAGCGCAAAAGACCTTTGACGCCACCACCTATCAGGCTGCCGGTTACTCCGACACCCAGATCAAGGCGCTGATGGAGCAGAACCAGAGTGAGCTGGAGGCTTTGTACTACTCTACCATGCAGTCCATCTCCCAGAGCATTACCAGCGCACAGGTCAATGTGGATAATCTGCAGGCGCAGCTGGATTCCCTGAACACTGGTGCCAACGATTACTATATCTATGCGCCCACCTCCGGCGTGATCCACATGGACAGCCCCTACAAGGAGGGCATGGTGCTGAGCGCCGGTTCCGCATTGGCTACCGTTGCCAGCGAGAACGATGATCTGGAGATCATGGCCATGGTGACGGTGAACGACCGCCCCCTGCTGCATGTCGGCGACCCTTGCAAGATTGCCATCACCGGCCTGTCGGAGTATTCCTACGGCACGCTGACCGGCACGGTCACCTCCATTGACAGCGATGTGACCTCCAGCAACAACGGCTCCTACTACAAGATGACCATCAAGCCCGACGCCACCTATGTGGTGAGCCGCAGCGGCGATAAGGTGGATCTTTCCAACGGTATGAGCGTGACCGCCCGCGTGGAATACGATCAGGTCACCTATTTTGAGTATGCTATGGAGGCTCTGGGCGTGCTGTTCCGCTAAAAACGGATTACGCAGCACGGCAGGATGCCACCTTCTACACCACCCCAAAGAGGTACAAACAACATGATTCGAACCGCAAAGAAACTGGCCGCCTGTGTGCTGATGCTGGGTGTGCTGGTATGCGGCACCGCACTGAGCGCTGCCGCAGCCAGTCTGCCCGTTGAAGAGCAGAACGGCGTTTCACTGCCATGGCTCAAGGACGTGCCCGCCGAGAGCATTGCCACCGGCAGCTACTCTGCCAATATGCTGCTGGGCGCTTCTCAGCAGCTGTCCCCCGTGGTCAGCCCCAGTTACAGCACCGACTCTGTGGTCTTTTTGACCGATGACAGCAGCGTGCTGACCGTAAGCAGCAGCGGCGTGGTACAGGCTGTGGGCGTTGGCACGGCCACCGTTACGGCAGCAGCCGGCAACCAGATCTGCGCCTACACCATCGTGGTATCCATGGACTCCTCCATGATCGTGACCGAGATGGACCTTTCCCTCTCCTCCAACACCATCTATGTGGGCAACTCGGTGTCGGCTTCGCTGCAGGTGCGCCCCAGCTCTGCTTCCAACTACGCCACTGTCACCCTGACCTCCTCTAACGAGAAGATTGCTACGGTGAACAGCTTTGGCCGTGTGACCGGCGTAGCTCCCGGCAAAGCCACCATTACCGCCACCTGCGGCTCGGTGGTAGCCACCACCACCGTTACGGTGCTTGCCCTGCCCACGGATTCCTCCACCGGCACAAGCGGCCCCACCTCCAACAACAGCGGACAGGTGATCACCCCCAACACCAACTACATCGTGCTCAAGCCCGGTGCCACCCGCACCATTACGGCCAAGGCCACCCCTGCCAGTGCATCCCAGTCCTTCACCTTCAAGTCCGGCAACAGCAGCATTGCCACGGTCAGCCCCACGGGCGTGGTCACGGCGGTAGGCACCGGTTCTACCTCCATTACCATCTCCAACGGCAAGGCTACTGCCATGGTCACCGTCATCGTGAACCGCTCGGCAAATGCCGCCTCCGGCAGCGACAGCAGCAATGACGGCACGAACACCCCGGACGACAGCACCGCTATCCCGCTGGACCCTGTGGTGCAGACCATTCAGGACAGCACCGAGGATCAGGTGGTGTTCGCCCAGTCTGAGGTTCCCATCGTGACCGGCGAGATCCTGAACGCCCTGCGCACCACCGGCAGGACCCTGTGCGTGGTGGGCGACGGCTACACCCTGAACGTTTCCGGTAAGGACGTAAAGAGCACCACCAGCGAGATCGACACTGCCATCACCTTCACCGAGAGCGAAGAGGGACTGGAGTTTGAGCTGGACAACGGCCGTACCCTTCCCTGCGCGGTGCAGCTGGAGCTGGACGTGAGCACTTACTCCCGCCTGTACCTGTACAACACCATCAGCAACAAGTGGCAGTTCCTGAACAGCTACAAGGACGGCGTCATCACCGCCGACACCGCCGGCCGCTACCTGCTGACCAACCAGAACCTGCGGTTCAGTGATATCAACTGGACCTTCTTCATCGCAGGCGGCGTGGTGGTGATCCTCATCGCCATTGCCTACATCGTGCTCAAGAAGCGCTACTGGTTCTGGTAAGCTCCCCTTCCCCTGCATATACGACCGCCCGCTGCACAACATTTCGTGCAACGGGCGGTTTTGTGTTATAGACGATTTAGAATGGTCTCCGCGCGGCTCCGACCATATTCAGAGAAAAGATGATTTTTACTGTGGTTCAGAAACGCCTGTGGGCGGTTCTAAACCACTTTTTCACAAGAAGAGATGCCCTTTAGGGGATGGCTTTTCCCGTGAAAAAACAAGTCTGGAAAATCCGCAGATTTTCCAGACTTGTAAAATTAAAAAATATTCTTCCGCTAAAAATGGTCAGAGCACACAGCGGAGACCATTCTAAATCTTATTCTCCCCGGTCACTCCACCGTTACGCTCTTGGCAAGGTTGCGGGGCTTATCCACATCGCAGCCGCGCAGCACAGCCATATAGTAGGCGAACAATTGCAGCGGCACGATGAGCTGCAGCGGCATCAGAATGTCGTCATACTCGTCCAAGCGGATGACCTCGGTGGCAACGCCCTCCGGCACCTCCGCGTCCTTGGTGGTGAACAGCAGCACCCGCGCCCCGCGGCTGCGGGTCTCCTTGGCGTTGGAGATGGTCTTTTCGTAGACGTTTTTCTGGGTAGCCAGCGCAATCACCGGCACACCGTCCGTGATCAGGCTGATGGTACCGTGCTTCAGCTCCCCTGCCGCGTAGGCATCCGAGTGCACATAGCTGATTTCCTTCAGCTTCAGGCTGCCCTCCAGCGAAAGGGCATAGTCGAACCCGCGCCCGATGAAAAAGCAGCTCTGGGTGTTCACATAGCGGCTGGCAAGGTACTTGATCTGCTCGCAGTCCGCAAGGCGGGGCTTGATGACCTCTGGCGCGTGGAGCAGCTGGGCGGTGTAGTACTTGGTCTTTTCCTCGGTCAGCTGCCCGCGCGCGTAGGCCAGACGCAGGGCAAACAGGTACAGCACACACAGCTGCACCATATAGGCCTTGGTGGACGCTACCGCGATCTCCGGCCCTGCGTAGGTGTACATGACGTAATCCGCTGCCCGGGCAATGCTGCTGCCCACCACGTTCACAATGGCCAGCACCGGCACGCCCCGGCTCTTGGCCAGCTTGAGGGCGGCCAGCGTATCGCTGGTCTCGCCGGACTGGCTGATGATGATGACCAGATCCTCCGGCTTCAGGATGGGGTCACGGTAGCGGAACTCGCTGGCGATATCCACCTGTGCGGGCACCCGCGCCAGCGTCTCAATGGCGGTCTTGCCCACCATGCCGGCGTGCATGGCCGTTCCGCAGCCCACCAGATGCACCGTGCCGATACTGCGCAGCTTTTCGTCCGTCAGTTCCGGAATGCGCAGCTCCGGCAGGCCATTCTCCACCCGGGGGCTGACCGTTGCAGTGATGGCGGCGGGCTGCTCATTGATCTCCTTGAGCATAAAGTGGGGGTAGCCGCCCTTTTCTGCGGCTTCCATATCCCAGTCTGCGGTCAGCTTTTCGCGCTCCACTGCCTCGCCGAACTCGTTATAGAAGCGGATGCCCTGTGCCGTGCACACGGCCATGTCCCCTTCCTCCAGCACGCTGTAGCTGCGGGTGTACTTGAGCAGCGCCGGGATATCCGAAGCCACAAAGTTTTCGCCCTCGCCCCAGCCCACGATGAGCGGGCTTTCCCGCTTGACCGCAAAGATGGTGTCCGGGTAGTCCTTGAACAGCACCGCCAGCGCGTAGCTGCCCCGCACCTTGGCAAGCGCAGCCTGCAAAGCCTGTAAAGGCTCGCCCTGATAGCAGCTGTCGATGAGCTTTACCAGCACCTCAGTATCGGTCTCGCTGGCAAAGGTGTAGCCCTTAGCAATCAGACGCTCCTTCAGCGCGCCGTAGTTTTCAATAATACCGTTGTGCACGATGCTGACCCGGGGCGTGGAGTGCGGGTGGCTGTTCACGTCGCTGGGCTCGCCGTGGGTCGCCCAGCGGGTATGACCGATGCCGCAGCTGCTCTGGGGCAGCGCCAGCTCTTCCAGCTTACTGCGCAGGGTGGAAAGCCGCCCCTTGCTTTTGACCACGCGAATACCGTCCCTCTGGGTAAGCGCCACACCGGCAGAATCGTACCCGCGGTACTCCAGTTTTTCCAAACCGTCCAGCAGCACCTGCTGGGCGCTGCGCATCCCGACATAACCTACAATGCCACACATACAAAATACCTCCAGACCGACTGCGGCGCGCCGAAATGCGCTGCTGCACAGTCAGTTTCCTCTATCAAAGTCTATGATCTTGTATGGCTTTCTTTGCAGGGTTCTGTTTCGGTATTGCTGCCGGTTTTTGCCCTGTTCTGCGGCTGGTATAGCCCTCAGCCGGAGAAACATCCGCCGAATCTTTCGATGATTCCTCTCCTCGTCACCCTCACGGCTGTCACCCGTGTGGCCCGGCGCTTTACGTCAGCTTGTGGTACGCATTCCTTCTTTCAATGTTTTTTGCAATGGCTTTTGGGGTTCAGTGCATTCCCAGCATTTTATGCAGCTTGGGCTGCCACTTCAGCTTGTACAGCAGCAGTAGATTGCATAGTGCGCGGTCGTACAGGGCAAAGGCCACGTTGCCCATGCCCAGTGTGAGCAGGGACATTGCCAATGCAGTGGTGCGCAGCTCCTGCGAGACGCTGCCTGCCGGTACCAGCACAAGCAGCAGACCGTACATGGCAAGCACCGCCGCGTTGCACAGCAGCAGCTTACACACCAGCTGCAATGCCCGGGGACGGATGCGGTCAAACCGGGGCTTTACCAGCGGGTAATAGCCCAGCAGCACCGTGAAGATCAGGGCGATCTCTTTATCCGGCACAAAGAGCAGTCCCAGCAGACTGACGGCTGCGTAGGCCGTCCACGCCATGGTGATGCCGCACTCCATGCACACCGTTGCAATGAGAAAGCTGGCCACCGCCGGTGCAATGAACATGGCAATGGGGATGATGGTGCCCAACAGCATCAGTGCCACACACAGTGCCGCCGCCATGCCGCAGTAGGCCATGGCCCAGCTTTTGCTTTTTCGTTTCTTCATGGGATCTCCCATTTTTCGGTGTCTGCATTCTGTTCCAGCGGGTAGACCGCGTGCTGCAGACCCAGGATCATGATATTGTTCAGCAGGGTGTCGTTCAGCTTGAGATCCAGCATCTTGTACGCCCGCATCAGGTCGTTGACCGCTGCCAGCGCCTGCCGCCGGGCGTTCTCTATGGCGGCAGCCTGTCCGTTGAGCTCGTTGACCACGAACACGTTGTACTGACCGTTGCGGCGGTCGGCTTCAAAGCGCTCGGCCTTGTCCAGCAGATAGAAGATGCGGCCGATGCAGCTGCCAATGTACCGCATGCTCTTGCGCTGGTTGGGGTCATCCGTAGCCAGCGTGGAGTACAAAGCGCCGTAGACGTTGCTCATAGGCTCGGCGGCAAGGGCGTAGTTTTTGGCGCTCAGGTTCATCTGCACCACCGCCTGCTCCCGCTCCTGCGCAAAGAGCCGCTCCAGTGCCGGGTTCTCTTGCCGTGCTTTGTCGTAGGCGCGGCGCAGCAGCAGCTTGTCCACTGCGCGGCGCACGCGCTTGGCCGGGCGCAGCTCGCTGTACTTGCGGTCCTGTAGGTTATGCCAGCCCATCAGGATCTCCGTCTGCGCCGCCTGCCGGATGCCCAGCGTCTGGCACATCATGCTGCGCCGACAAAGCGTACCGGGCACCCGCTGCCGTTTGCAGGTAGGCATACGTCCTGCCAGACTGTCGGATAGGATGGCAAACAGTACCCCGTTGGTGCGCAGCAGATGGCAGGCGTAGAAGCCGTAAGACTTATACATCTGCCGCCGCACCCCGCGGAGATAACGCATATAGGTGTTATAATCCCGAATCGTCAGTTCCGGCAGATAGGGCCGCATCCGTCCCTTCATAAGAGCCAGCCATCCTTTCTGTACAGCATTGCATCCTGCGGTCAATAAGGCTAGTATAATCCTTTTTATGCGCCAGCGCAACCACCGGATGCAAAAACTGCTGTAATTTGTCATTATGCCGAATTTTGTGAAATCGTTTTCTCTTATGAAAAAACACCCGCAGTCCGTCTCTTTTGTGTAAAAGACAGGCTGCGGGTGTTTGTGCTTGATTTTCCCGGCAAAAGACACACTTTTCCGTGCAATGTCTGCCGGGAGCGGGGCTTAAATGCCCTTACTTCTTTTCAAAATGGGTGCGCTTGCCGTCAAAGCCGGATTTGGGCATGGGCTTTGCCACCTTCTCGGTCTTGGGGGCATTATAGTACATATACAGCTGGCAGGGGATCATGCCGTTGTACATCTTGCGGCGCTTGTTGGCGCGCTTGCCGTAGTGCAGTTCAAAGTCCATATCGGCGGTAATGGCGTACAGACCGGCGCAGGGGCTGGCTTCCATCTGCTGTCCCAGCGTGCGCGCCAGCTTGGCAGCGCCCTCAATAGTGCCCAGACGCTCACCATACGGAGGGTTCGTCAGCACGATGGCCTCCGGCTTTGCGGCAAAGGTGGCAACATCGGCCACCTCAAAGTGGCAGCGGTTTTCCACACCGGCCAGCTTGGCGTTGACGTTGGCCTGTGCCACGGCGGCGGGGTCGATATCGTAGCCGAAGGCCTCAAAGCCCACGTCCAGCTTGGACTCTGCCAGTGCCTTCTGGCGCTGCTCTGCCCACAGGGCAGCGGGCACAAAGCTGTAACGCTCGGCGGCAAAGCGGCGCTTCAGACCCGGGGCGATGTTCATGGCCTTCTGTGCAGCTTCGATCAGCAACGTGCCGCTGCCGCAGAAGGGGTCCTCCACCAGACTGTCGCGGCGCACACGGCCAAGGTCGGCGATGGTAGCCGCCAGCGTCTCGCGCAGGGGGGCTTCCATGGCGTTGCGGCGGTAGCCGCGCTTGTGCAGACCCTCGCCGGTGGTGTCCAGCATGATCTCGCACACATTTTTGCGCAGCATAAAGCGCACCTTGTACTCCACGCCGCTCTCGGGCAGCACAGTGGTGCGGTGACCCTTCATCAGGCGCTTGACCACCGCCTTTTTAATGACGCTCTGGCAGGCGGGGATACTGGTCAGCTGGCTGTTCAGGGAAGAGCCGGTGACCGGGAAAGCAGCGTCCGCGGGCAGAAACTCCTCCCACGGGATGGAATACACGCCGCCGAACAGCTCGTCGAAGGTGGTGGCCTTGTAGCGTGCCAGCAGCAGCATCACGCGCTCCACGGTGCGCAGGTTGAGGTTTGCAGCGGCGATCATCTCAGCCCCACCGCAGAAGCTCAGACGACCATCCTCCACCCGGATGTTCTCTGCGCCGATGCGGGTCAGCTCAAATTTAGCGGTGGATTCGCACCCAAAAAAGCAGGGGGCGATCAGTTCAAATTTTGCAGGCATGGTAGTTCCTTTCTGTTCTGTACCGAAAAAACAGACCTGTCCGACCGGGGACAGGCCTGCCTGTGTTCCTTGTGATCCCAGCTGATGCGATGGCTCAGCGGCCACGGCGGCTGCGGGGCGCATAACCGCCGCCCCGGCGGTTGTTGGTCTCGTGATCGAGGTCCGCCATTTTCTCCTCGCTCTGGCTCTTGAAGCGGCTCATCATGTCCTCAAAGCTCAGGTTGTCGGAGCGAGCGGGTGCCTTGGGCTGCCACACACGAGGCGCAGCCTCCCGGGCAGGGCCTCTGCCGCCCTCACGGGGGGCACGACCTGCGCCGCGGCCACCAGAGCGTCCGCCCTCCTGCCCGCCGCGGAAGCCGCCCGGACGGGGGCCTGCGGGGCCGCGTCCTTCCCGGGGCTGACGCGGAGCCGGGGGCAGCAGCCGCTTGATGGACAGCGCGATCTTGCCGTCCGGTGCAATGTTGATGACCTGCACCTTTACTGCATCGCCATCGTGCAGCACCGTGTTGATATCCTGCACAAATTCGTTGGATACCTCGGAAATGTGGACCATGCCGACACGCCCCTCCGGCAGCGCAACAAATGCGCCAAAGGGCTTTACACCGGTCACGCGGCCTTCGAATACGTTCCCTACCTCAATTGCCAAAACTCAATACTCCTTGCTTTCCAAATACTCTCGACCTGCCGCGCGGTCAGTTACCGGTCACATCCACAAAGATGCGCTCGTTGGGTGCGGCGTAGTTGTAAGAGTCGCGTGCGACCCATTCGGTGATCTGGTCGGCATCGCCGCTCAGTACGCGCTGCAGTTCCTGATTTTCCGTCTGTTGCTGCGCCACCTGTTCGTTCAGTGTTTCCAGTTCTGCCCGCTTGGAGCTGATGGTGACCTGATTGGAGATATAAGCCGCCAGCATACTCAGCAAAAGCAGCACGAAAAACAGGCGGAACGCCATGGTGACCACTGCATTTTTTCTGCGCTTTTTGCGTCCCGTATTCGTCATTGCCTTACGCTCCTGTCTGAACAGCAGACCTTCTGCATCTGTTCTCTTACTTTGATACGTTTGAATTATACAACAATGCCCGCCGGTTTGGCAAGTTCTTTTTGGATTTTTTTGTGGTTCTTTCTGCGTTCCGGCGTAATTTGCGGGCAGTTTTAGCCGCTGCGTGGCGGCGGCGCGCAGGTTGCACCGCAAAACGATGCAAAATACGGCCGGGCAGGCGCAAAACAGCCCGTATCCCTCGCCCCAGCGCCCGCAACGGGACGCCCAGCACCCCGGCGGTGCAAAGGGCGGCTGCAAAGGCTGCCAGCACCATGTACCACCGCAGCACCCCGGCGGCGCTGTACCCGGCGGCGTAGCTCTGGCAGGTCAGCAACACCGCGCCGGAAAGCAGCACGTCCGGCACAAATGCCGCCCTGCCCCGCAACGGCAGAAACGCCCGCACCGCGCCAAGGGCAGCGCCCAGCACAGCGCAGGCGGCGGCTTCCTGCAAAAGCCGGACGGGCAGCAATACCCGTACCATCAGCGCAGCAGCCGGTGCCAAAAGCTGCCGGCTGTGCGGGCGGCGGTATACTCCAACCCATCGAACCGCCCGGTCAGCTTCGCTTCCCCGGCTTCCAGATCCAGTGTCTGCATACTGATCTGCGCGCCGGACAGATGCAGAATGCCCTTGCCGGTCTCCAACGCGGCACTTTCGGCGCTGCAATGCAGCACCCGCTGCACCCCGGTGACGGTCAGCCTGCTGCGGCTCTCCAAGATCAGATCATGGGGCAGCGGCGGCTTTGCGGCAGCTTTTTCCATAGGCAGTCCCCCTCTGCCAGCATTGTATGCGGGCAGGCAGGGCGGTTATTCCGCGATCACCTCGTACATCTCGCGGGCAACGTCTTTCGTGCGGGGCTCCACATCCGAGAGCACCCGCACCTTGATGGGACGGTTGCCAAAGGTGACCTCGATAATGTCCCCGGCATTGACGGCCTGACTGGCCTTGGCCACCTTGCCGTTGATGAGGATGCGGCCTGCATCCGCCACCTCGTTTGCCACGGTGCGGCGTTTGATGAGGCGGGAGACCTTGAGATACTTATCCAGACGCATTTAGAGTTGTTCCTTTCCTTTCAGCAAAAAAGCCGCCGCACCTTGTGCAGGCAGCGGCGGCGTGACAGAACCGATTACAGGGTGTCCTTCAGGGACTTGCCGGGCTTGAACACGATGCTGCGGGAAGCAGCGATGGTGATGGGCTCGCGAGTGCGGGGGTTGATGCCCTGACGCTCGGCACGCTCGCGCACCTCAAAGGTGCCGAAGCCGGAAATGGTGATCTTTTCACCCTCGGTCATTGCCTTGCCTAGTGCCTCAAAAACAGCGCTGACAGCCTGCTCTGCGCTCTTCTTGCTCATTTCGGTGTTTGCCGCAACCTGTGCGATCAAGTCGGTCTTGGTCATATTATTTGCCTCCATCTGATTTGTCTTAAATTCTCTCGTTCTATCGGAGCAGGTCATTCGACCTGAGTACCGCTTTGTTCCTGTTCCAGACACTGCTGTGCAAAGCGCTTGGATGCAAAGGTCAGCGCTTCCTCTGCATCCACCCCTGCAAGCCGGGCGGCGTTCACCGCTGCAAACAGCAGCTGACCTGCGGCTTCCTGCTTTGCAGTGTCCTCTGCCTTGCCAAAAGCCTGCACGGCGGCCTCCAGCCGGTGCTGCGCTGCGGCTGCATCCTGCTGCCCAAGGCCGTGCCCGGCGGCACGCTTTTGCAGCTTCTGCGCCCGCATGAGCGCGGGCAGCGTAGCGGGCACGGTGGCCAGCTCGTCCGCAAGGGTAGTGCGCCCCTTTTCCTTATTTTTGAGCGCATCCCAGCCATTTATACCGGCGTTTTCCGCTGCGGAGGACGCAAAGATGTTGGGGTGCCGGAACACCAGCTTCTCGCAGACGTTGCGGCACACATCCTCAAAGGTAAAGTGTCCCCGCTCTTCCTCCATGGCGGCGTGGAACACCACCTGCATCAGCACGTCTCCCAGTTCCTCCCGGAGCAGAACGGCATCATCTGCGTCAATGGCCTCCAGCGCCTCGCAGGTCTCTTCCAGAAAGTTTTTGCGGATGGACGCATGGGTCTGCACCTTATCCCACGGACAGCCATTTTCCGGGTCTCGCAGGATGCGGATCACCTGCAGCAGCTGCTCCGCCGTATAGGGCGGCTGTGGGTTCCAGTCCAGCACACGTTCCATCTCCTTTTGAAAAGATACTGTAAATTGTACCGCAGCTGTTGCGGTTTTTCAAGCAAAAAGCCGCAATTTTCCAGCATTTTTCATGGTTTTCTGCGCTTTTCACAAAAACAGGACGGTGTCCTGTGGGGGATACCGCCCTGTTGCAGCTTTTTCCGGTTACCGGCTTACAGCTGTGCGCCGCACTTATTGCAGAACAGTGCATCGTCCGAGACGGGCGCACCGCACTGCGGGCAGGTCTTGCGGGCAGGCTGGTCGGGCTGTTCCGGGGCAGCTTCTTCCTCCTCCATGGGGGCTTCGTAGTCCACCTCGGCGGCCTCGGCCGGGGTCAGAGTAGCCTTCAGACGGGTGATCTCCTGCTCAATGGTATCGATCATCTCGATGTATTTATCCACCAGCGGCTGGTTTTCCTCCTTGCCCTTGGCAAGGCTGTATACCAGTGCACCCAGCTGACGCTGTGCCTTGTGCAGCTTGCCCCGCTCGTTGACCAGCAGCGCCTGCGTCTTGCCCTTTTCGGCCAGATCCATGGCAGCGTTCTTGCCCTTTTCGGCATATTCCAAACCCATCGCTTTGATCTTGTTAAAATCCATAAAAGACACCTCTCTTATTCTGGCAGTATTCTCTGCAGACTGCGGCGCACAGTGCGCCATACCGGAGTCGTATTCCCATTATAGCGCAGCGTTATGGCAATTGCAACGAATGCACCGCAATTTTTACAGTTTGGTGCCGGTTTGGAAACAAATTTTACGCATTTTTCACCGGTTAGGTGCGGCTGCCGTAGAACTCGCACAGCATACTGTCGGCAGGCAGCAGTTCCAGCGGCAGCGGGTCCACCTGCTCAAAGCGGCGGGCGGTCTCGTCCCACAGCTCGGCGTTATGGCCCTCCAGCGTGAACTGACGGCGCACCTCGCCCAGCAGCCGGGAGATCAGTCCCAGCTCGTAGGTAAAGGAAGTGTCCAGCAGGAAGTCTGCGGTGGTCTTGAAGCCCTTGATATACCGCGTTTCGCCGTCCAGCACCCTGTCCCACATGGAAAGGGTCTTGGCGGGGCTGCGGCCCCGGGCTGCGGCATCCCGCAGAGTGCGGCGACACAGGCGGATATCCTGCGTATTGATGACCCGGCGGCCGTCAATGCAGTACTCCTCCCGCAGACCGGCGTAGATGCGGTAGATCTGGTCGTCCGGCACAAGGCCGGTCAGTTCCGGGTTGAGGGCATGGATGCCCTCAACGATGCACACACCGCCCTGCAGGTCGATGGGTTCCACCGCGTCAGCGCGCTGCTCAGTGGCAAAATCATAGATGGGCAGCTCGGTCTTGCCGGTCTCGCTGAGCTGGTGCAGGCACTGCTTGATGAGGGGCAGATCCAACGTTTCAAGGTTTTCGTAGTCCAGCGTGCCGTCCGGCATTTTGGGGTAATAGGCAGCACCCTTAAAAAAGTTATCCAGACTGACCACCTGCGCCGGGGTGCCCTGCTGCACCAGAGCCTTTGCCAGACAGTGGGCGCTGGTGGTCTTTCCGCTGGCGGAAGGGCCAGTCAGCATAACGATCTTTGCCCCGGAGCCGCGCACCTTCTGGGCGGCATACTGCACCCGCCGGGCGTAGCTGTTCTCGCTCAGCTGTGCCAGCGCCTGCGGACTGCAGGCTGCTACGTTATACAGGTCTACTTCAACCAGTCGTTTCGGTACCCAGATTGTGATCATAAAACTCAGCCACTCCTTTTTTCCGTTCCAGTACCTCCGCAAAGCGCTGGATATACTCGTTCGGATACTTAAAATTGAAGATGCGCTGCATCCGTTTGCCCCCATCGGCTACCAGTTTGGTGCTGCCGCCTGCACCGGCCGAAAGGATGGTCTGGACTTCCTCCATGATATAGATATTATAGTAACCCTCGTGACCCGGCTTGCACCAGCCCACGTTTTCCAGATTTTGCAGCGTATTCTTCTGCCGGTAAAGGTAATAGGGGCGGTAGCCCGCCTCGGCCAGCAGATGACACTTTTCCAGCATGGCGGCTACGTCCGCATAGTCGTTTTCCTTCTGGTCCTCGATGACGATGCGGGACGCCCGCTTGAGGGTAAGGGTGTGGACGGTGATGTTCTCCGGCTGCAAGGCAATGGCCTGCCGCAGGCTGTGCTCAAAGCCCTCCACCGTATCCCCGGGCAGACCGGCAATGAGGTCCATGTTGATGTCCTCGTGCCCGGCGCGGCGGGCATCGGCGTAGCAATCCAGAATATCCTGTGCCGAATGCTTGCGGCCGATATTTGCCAGCACTTCGTCCGAAAAAGTCTGGGGGTTGATGGAGATGCGGGTAGCGCCGTATTCCTTGATGACCGCCAGCTTTTCGGCGTCGGTGCAATCCGGGCGACCTGCCTCCACGGTATATTCTACGACCTTGCTCAGGTCAAAATTCTCCCGCACGGTGCCCATGAGCTGCCGCAGCTGGGCTGCGGAAAGGCTGGTGGGGGTGCCGCCGCCGATGTAGATGCTGCATAAAGTCAGCCCGGCACGCTCGGCCTGCACCCGGATCTCTGCTACCTCTTTGCACAGGCAGTCCACATAGGGCTGCACCAGCTTGCGGTCGCGGTTCAGATTACAGCTGACAAAGCTGCAATAGCTGCACCGGGAGGGACAGAACGGGATGCCGATATACAGGCTATACGTCTTGGGGGCGCTGCCCAGCCGCAGGATCGGCTCCTGCAAGTCAGCGATTTCCTTCGCCATTTCGTATTTTTGCTTCGAGCAGTCGAACCGCTGCAAGAAGAAGCGGTCGATCTGCTCTTCGCTCCACCCGGCGGCGCGTTTATCGTGGATAAGCCGCACCGGGCGCACACCGGTCATTTTGCCCCAAGGCGGGCGGATGCCCGTCCACTGGCGCAGCAGGTCATAAGTCAGGCTGGCAAGGGCAAACTCCGGGGTTTCGCCGCCCTGCTCCACCGGCAGCGGCAGCGGAGCTTCCAGCATTTTGCTCTTTTCCCCCTGCCGCACCAGCACCCGCAGACCGGTATCGGTCTTTTCTGCCCACAGGCAGTCCTCAGCAGGCTCCGGCGGGGTCAGGGTCAGGGGTGCCATGGGGTAAAACAGGCGGGCAAGATGCTCCACCTCGTACCCGGAGGGCAGCCCAGTGATATAGATCTTCATGTCGTTCTCTCTTTAAAAAATGTCGTTGCCGCCGCGCAGGGCGCTGCGGATATAGTAGTTGTTGTCCAGCTCCGCGCCAAAGGTAGAAAATTCGCCGTGGCCGGGCAGCACCTGTGTTTCGCGGGGGATGGGCAGCTGTGCCAGCTTACGCAGGCTGTCCGCCATCTGTGCGCTGCTGCCGCCCTCAAGGTCGGTGCGGCCGATGCTGCCTGCAAACAGCGTATCGCCGCAGAACAGATGTTCACCGCACAGCAGCACCACGCTGCCGGGGGTGTGGCCGGGGGTGTGCCACGCGGTAAAGCGCAGCTCGTCCACTGCGATCTGCTCCCCTTCTGTATAGCCGCAGTCCGCAGCGGAAAGCGGGTACATCCGGTCGCCGGCAAGGTCTGCCTTTTCACAGTAGAGGGTGGCGTTCCACTCTGCTTTCAGCGCAGCAGCGCTGCCCACATGGTCGTAGTGACCGTGGGTGCACAGGATGGTGGTAAGGGTAGCGTTGTGCTGCTTTAAGATTTCGTCGTAGCTGTGCACCTCTGCCGCAGGGTCGATGACCACGGCATGGCCTGCATCGGAGATGAGCAGAAAGGTGTTGGTATACAGCGGCGGTGCCGCAGGAATGTGAAAACCTAGCATCGTTACTCCTTCTTCTTCCACTCGTCGGTATCAATGATGATGGTGCAGGGGCCCTCGTTCACCAGCGACACCTGCATATGGGCGCCGAACTCGCCGTGCTGCACGTCCTTGAGGCCGTGCTTGCCCATTTCGGCAAGGAACAGCTCGTAGGCATCCACCGAGAGAGGCGGCTTTGCAGCCTTGATAAAGCTGGGACGGTAGCCCTTTTTGGTGTCGCCGTAAAGGGTGAACTGGCTGACCACCAGCGCGGAATAGCCCAGATCCCGGGCGCTCAGGTTCAGCTTGCCCTCCGCATCCGGGAAAATGCGCAGCCCCGCGCATTTATCGGCAAGTTTTGGCACGATGTCCAGCGTGTCGGTATCCTTGACCCCCAACAGGATCATGATGCCCGGCCCGATGGCGCGGGGTTCGCCGCCTTCCACCCGCACACTGGCGGAGGAAACGGCCTGAATGACTGCTCGCATTGCGTTAACTCCTTGTCACCTTGAGCACGTCCCGCACCTTGGAAAGGCGCGCCACCACACGGTTGAGGTGCTCAGTATTGTTGATGCCGATGGTCAGGCTGACCACGGCGCAGTTGTTTTCTACCTGACGGGCGTTCATGGCATAAATGGGCACCCGGATATCGGCCAGTGCGCTGAGCACGTCCTGCAGCAGCTCGTTGCGGTTCAGGGCAATGATCTCCAGCCCGGCCTTGTAGCTGTCCTTGACGCTGTCTGCCCAGTAGGCCTTGACCCAGCGGGGAGCGTTGGAGGGGTCCTTCATACTGGCAACGGCATTGGCACAGGTCTGCTTGTGGATGGAAACGCCAAAGCCGCGGGTGATAAAGCCCACGATGGGGTCGCCGGGCAGTGGGCTGCAGCACTTGGCAAACTTGATGGGGGTGTTATCGAAGCCCTCCACCACCACGCCGTCGGTGGCGTGCACGCGGCTCAGGTCTACCTTGGGCAGATCCTCCACCGATTTATTCTCCTCGGCTTCGGCAGCCTTGAGCTTCTGCCACTCTTCCTTGAGTTTGGGCAGGCAGTTGGCAATGGTCATGCCGCCGTAGCCTATGGCGGCGTACAGCTCCTCGGCGTTGTTCTGGCGCATCCGGCGGGAACAGCCGTCGATAAAGGCATCCAGCTGGTCGTCCGGGATGATGATCATCTCTCGGCGCAGCTCCTTGGACAAGGCGTCCCGTCCCTGCTGGATATTCTCCTCCCGGCGCATCTTCTTGAACCAGTTGCGGATCTTGCTCTTGGCCTCGCTGGTGCGCACGATCTTGAGCCAGTCGCGGCTGGGGCCCTTGTCTGCCGGGCCCAGCAGCACCTCAATGATCTCGCCGGTAGCCACCACATGGTCAATGGGCACCATACGGTTATTCACCTTGCAGCCCACCATGCGGTTGCCCACTGCCGAATGGATGGCGTAGGCAAAGTCGATGCAGGTGGCGCCGGTGGGCAGGTTGATGACATCGCCCTTGGGGGTAAAGGCGAACACCTCTTCCGGCAGCAGGTCACTCTTCAGATCGTGGAGCAGGTTGCCGGAATCCTCGCTCAGGCGCTGGTTTTCCAGCAGCTGGCTGACCCATGCCAGACGGTCGTCCAGCTTATCGTGGCCTTCGCGGCCTTCCTTGTACTTCCAGTGGGCGGCAACGCCGTACTCGGCTTGCTCGTCCATTTTGCGGGTGCGGATCTGCACCTCAAAGGGGATGCCCTCGTGCCCGATGACGGTGGTGTGCAGGCTCTGGTAGCCGTTGGGCTTGGGGGTGGAGATATAATCCTTAAAGCGGTTGGGCAGCGGGTGGTACATATCATGGATGAGGCCAAGGGTGCTGTAACACTCGGCCAGAGAATCCAGAATGACCCGGACCGCATAGATATCGTAGATCTCGTCGAAGGACTTATTCTGCATGATGGTCTTGCGGTAGATGCCGTAGATGCTCTTGACCCGGCGCTTGATGGTGGCACCCTCGATGCCGCTTTCCACCAGACGGCGCTCAATGACGCCGGACACCTTGATCAAAAACTCCTCACCGGAGCGCTCGCTGAGCATCCGGCTGATCTCGGAGTAGCCCACAGGGTCCAGATAATGCAGGCTGCGATCCTCCAGTTCCTCCTTGACGTTCAGAATGCCAAGGCGGTTGGCGATGGGGGCGTACACCTCCATGGTCTCGCGAGCCTTATCGCGGCGCTTCTGCTCCGGCCAAGCGTCGCCGGTACGCATATTATGCAGCCGGTCGCACAGCTTGATAATCATCACACGCACGTCCCGGCTCATAGCCAGCAGCATCTTGCGCAGGTTCTCGGCCTGCAATTCCTCAATATTGGAGAACTGGATCTTGGTCAGCTTGGTCACGCCGTCCACCAGCAGGGCCACTTCCTCGCCAAAGGCGGCTTTCAGGTCGTCCAGCGTAGTGGGGGTATCCTCCACTACGTCATGCAGCAGGGCGGCGGCGATGCTCTCGGAGTCCATGCCCAGATCCAGCACCAGCCGGGCGACTGCCAGCGGATGGCAGATATAGGGCTCGCCGCTGCGGCGGCACACGCCGTTGTGGGCGTTGTTGGCCAGCTCGTAGGCCTTTTGGATCATCTCCATATTGTAGGCTTTGCCGCTGGCCTGAATGGCCTCGCACAGCTTTTCCCACGTTACGATCTCCGGGCGCACCTCAGAGGGCAGCGCCCCCTCCGGTGCGTCTGCCAGCAGCGCCGTAGCGGCTACGGTGGCGGTCTCCTGCACCGGCTGGTGCAGATGGGTCTTGGCAGAGTAGCCATCCTCGTCCCGTACCGGAGCCGGGACCGGGGCGGTATTTTTCTTTCCCTCAGGCATTTATAGTTCCTCCAGACATTTCAGGATGGGGGCATCGGCAAGGTTCTTTTTGCCTGCTGTCGGCACCAGCTCCCAGAATTTTGCCCCGCCTTTTTCGGCTGCGGTGATCAGTCCCACCTGCTCTAAAGCGGCAACTGCCACCAGCGTTTTGCCGGTCTGCTCCTCGCCCAGCTTTGCGCACAGAGGCTGCAGGTCCTCGGCGTGCCAGCGGCGGGACTGCAGCTCCCGGTACACGGCAATGATATCCGTGCGGGCGGGGGCGATCTGTTTTTTCTGTTCTTCGGTCAGGGGGGTGCCCCGGCGCAGCGCCTGCACCAGTGCAGCCTGCCGCGCCAGCTCTGCGCCCAGCCCCGCCGGGTGCAGGTCGATGATGCGGCCGGAGAGCTGCGCGCCCCGGGCGGACTCGTAGACCGAAAGGTTCAACGCCGCGTCCACCACATCGCCCAAAGCATAGGGCAGCTGCTCGGCGGGCATCCCGAACCAGACGGCGTACAGGCAGCTATTGCCCTGCCGCAGCCGCAGGCGGCTGTGCCGCCCCTCCGATACCGGGTATACGCCGTCCACCACGGCGCTTTGCAGCAGGAACACCGGGGTGGGGTTCTCGGCTCCGTAGGGTGCCAGCTGATCCAGATGGCGCACGCTTTCCACGGTGATACGGTCCAGATGGATGGTCACGTCACAGGTAAGGGGCGGTGTGTGCAGCACCGGGCACTCCCGGGCAGCCCACTCGTTCAGGCGGCGGCGCAGCTCGGGCAGGTTTTCTTCCCGGACGGAAAGTCCCGCCGCCATGGCGTGGCCGCCGTAGCGCACCAGAAGGTCGGTGCAGGTTAAAGCCCTGCACGCTGCGCCCGCTGCCCTTGCCCTCGCCGTGCTCGTCAATGGTGACCACGATGACCGGGCGTCCGGTGCGCTCCACCAGCCGGGAAGCCACGATGCCAATGACGCCGGGATGCCAGTCCCGTCCCCACAGCAGCATGATGCGGTCGTCCAGACGCTCGGGCTGCTGCTCCAGCAATTCCTCGGCAGCTTTGAAGATCTGCTGCTCAGTCTCCTGCCGGTGGGCGTTGATTTCGTTCAGCTTGTGCGCCAGTTCCTCAGCCCTGTCCGGGTCCTCGCAGAGCACCAGCTGCAAAGCGGTGACGGCGTTATCCATGCGGCCTGCCGCGTTGATGCGGGGCGCAATGGCATAGCTGATATTCTCGGCGGTGATGGGCTTGCCCGCAAGACCGACTTCCTCTAAAAGTGCCCCAAATCCGGGGCGGTCGGTCTGCTGCAGCTGCCGCAGCCCGGCCTTGACAAGGGTACGGTTCTCCCCCACCAGCGGCATCACATCCGCTACCGTGCCCACGGCGGCAAGGTCGCCGCAGTAATCCAGCATTTCCTCCGGCGGGCAGCCGTCCAGCGCAGCGCAGAGCTTGAACGCCACGCCCGCGCCGCACAGACCCTTGAAGGGGCTGTGGTCGTCCTCCCGGCGGGGGTCCACCACGGCCACGGCCTTGGGCAAAGTCTCCGGCGGCAGATGGTGGTCGGTGATGATCAGGTCCATACCCAGCGAAGCCGCAAAGTCGGCTTCCTCCACGGCAGAGATGCCGTTATCCACTGTCACGATGAGGGTGCAGCCCTTGTTGTGCATGGACTGGATGGCGTTTTTGGACAGGCCGTAGCCGTCCCCCTCGCGGCTGGGCAGCATACACTTGACGGTCGCACCCATGCCCTTGAGGTGCTGGTACAGCAGGGCGGTGGCGGTCACGCCGTCCACATCGTAATCGCCGAAAACTGCGATGGTCTCACCGTTGTCAATGGCCTGCCAGATGCGCTGACAGGCGGCGTCCATATCGGTCAGCAGGGCGGGGTCGGAAAGCTCCTCCTCCCCTGCCAGCAAGGTCAGCGCTTCGGCGGGGTCGGTGATGCCCCGGGCGGCAAGGATGCCCGCCAACAGGGCGTTTTCCTTCTGCTGGGCAGCCAGCACGGCCTTATATTTTTCGTCTGACCACGGCACTTCGTCCATGGCCTGCTCTTCCAGCTGTGCCGCTGCCTGCTCGGCAATAGCGGCGGTCAGCTCCCGCACAGCGGTGCGGTCCAGCGGTTTTTGTTCCCAAGCACGGTAGGTCATTCAAATTCCCTCCCGGTCAGGCCATCGTTGGCCAGCATTCCCTGCAAAGCGGCGATCTCGGAAGAAATATCCATGGCTACGTCCGAAAGCAGATTGTTGTACAGGTTCTCATACGCCTGATTCAAGGTATGCAGGATGCCTGCGATGTCCCGGCGGATGGTCTCGGCGTTTTCGCCCTGCTGCCCCTGCACATCGTTATAGGTGTGCAGCAGCTTGAGAGTGGTGGGAATATAATATTCCGCAAAACGGCGGGTCTTGGGCTGGCTTTCCGGGTGTGCCTCCAGCCAGTCGCAGATGGCGGTAGTGGTCTTGTGCATGGCCGCCAGCTCTTCCCGTGCCTGCGCGTCCTGCATGAGCTGCTGCTCTTTTTCCAGCACGGCAGCAAAGCGGCGGGCGGTATCGAGATTGAGCGGAGCATCGCCGGTTTCCGTCTTTTCCGGCTGCGGCTGCGCGGCGGCAGCGGTAGCTGCCTCCTTGGCGGCGCGGTAGTCCTCTGCCGTCAGGTAGAGCGTTTCAGTCTCATCGTCCAGCCATGCGTTCAGCCAGCCCTTATGGATGTAGCCGCGCAGTTTTTTCAGCGCCTTTTTTTTGGTCTGGTGGGTCAGGTCTGCCAGCATCGAAACAGGCAGGCCCTTATGGTAGTCCACGCTGTCGGCGTAGTCGGCAAACTGGCCCATCTGTCTGCCCGCCTTCATCCGGGCTGCACCACAGGCCGTCATCCAGCCAAAGCCCGCCGTGGCAAGGCCCAGCACACTGCTGACGATGCCCAGCACGTTGTAGGCGGTGTTCATAACGTAGTCCGTGCCCGTCATCAGGATGCCGCCGCCCTCAGTAGCCGACACCACAACGTCACCCAAAGCAGCCGGCGAAATAGTGCCCAGCCCGATGAGGCAGCCCAGCGTCCCCAGCCCGAAGATTACCGCAAAGGTGATGCCCACAGCCAGCAAAGTGCAGCCTGCGCTGTGTCGCTTTTGGGAGCTGATACGGATGCTTTCCACCGGGGTCGGCTCCGGCTTTGCAAAAATCTGCCGGAACCAGCCGGGCATCCCGACGGGGTCGGCATCCGCAGCACCTTCGCGGAAAGGCTGCTTTGCATCCCCGTAGGGATAACCTCTGCGCCCCTGCCGGAAGGCCTTTGCCGCCTGCCCAATGCCGTAGTTGGCTGCATGGACAGCGGCCTTGCCCACATCCCACGCCCGGTCACCGATATCCATGCCCCTGCCCTCAAAGCCGTGGGCAAAGGCATCGGTCATGGTGTCGCCAAAGGCGCGCAGCTGGTCCTCCAGCTCCTGCTGTACCTGCCGGCCTTCGCTATTTCGGTTATCGTTTTCACGATCGTTCATCAAAATTTTCTCACCCTTCTGCCGGTGCATACCGGCTGATGATGGCGCGGGCCACCCGCAGGCCATCCACGGCGGCGCTCATAATGCCGCCCGCATATCCCGCACCCTCGCCGCAGGGGTAAAGCCCTGCCAGCTGGGTGCACACAAAGTCCTCTTCCCGCTTGAGCCGCACCGGGCTGCTGGTGCGGGTCTCAAGGCCGGTCAGGATGGCGTCCGGCGCAGTGTAGCCCGCGATCTTGCGCTCGTAGGCGCGCAGACCCGCCCGCAGGGTATCCGCCAGCTCCCCGGGCAGCAGTGCGCCCAAGTCTGCGGCAGTCACACCGCGGTCGTAGGTGGGCTGTACGCTGCCAATATGCAGCTGCCCGCGCCCTTCCAGAAAGCTTTGCACGTTCTCTGCCGGGGCGGCGTAAGCCCCGGCGGCACGACCGGCGGCGTAGGCTTTTGCTTCCAGCTCCCGCTGAAAAGCGATGGCGCGGCGGGGGTCGTTTGCAAAGTCTGCCCCGCCCACGCTGACCACCACCGCCGCATTGGCGTTTTTGCCGCTGCGGGCGTGGTAGCTCATGCCGTTGGTCACAACTCGCTCTTCCTCGCTGGCCGAAGCCACTACCTGACCGCCGGGGCACATACAGAAGGTGTACACGCACCGGTCGCCAACGTGCTGGGAGAGCTGGTATTCGCCCCGGGGCAGCGCCGGATGCCCGGCAGCTTCATGGTACAGGCTTTTTTCGATCTCGGTTTGCAGATGCTCGGCGCGGAAACCCACGCTGAAGGGCTTGCATTCCAGCACAAGGCCGCTGTCCATCAGCATGCTGAAGGTATCCCGTGCCGAGTGCCCCACTGCAAACACCAGCGTCTCGCAGGCAAAGCTGCCATTTGTAGTAGCGATGCCCACCAGCTGACCGTTTTTGCGTTCCAGCTCGGTAAGGGCGGTATTGAAGTGCACCTCACCGCCCAGAGACTCGATCTCTTTGCGGATGGAGGTGATGACGCCGCGCAGCAGGTCGGTGCCCACATGGGGCTTTTGCTTCCACGCGATCTCTGCCGGGGCACCGTGCTGCAAAAACACCTCTGTGACAAAATCACACAGTTCATCCCCGATGCGGGTGGTCAGTTTGCCATCCGAGAAGGTGCCCGCGCCACCCTCGCCGAACTGGATGTTGGCGTTGGGGTCCAGCTGACCCGTAGCGGAAAAGTGCTCCACCGCCTGCACACGGGCATCCAGCGCAGGGCCGCGCTCCAGCACGATGGGGCGGTAGCCCTGCCGTGCCAGCAGCAGGGCCGCAAACAGCCCCGCCGGGCCCAGTCCACACACCACAGGGCGGTGCGCAAGCGGCTGCGTACCTGCGTGCAGGGTAAAGTCTGCCCGGCGGTGCAGGGCAGCGTCCGGACAGCGGGCTGCAAAGGCGGCCTCCTCCCCGGGCTGCTTGAGGGTGACCGCTACGGTATACACCAGCTTGGGCTGGCCGTGGCGGGCGTCCACCGAAAGCTTTGCCACGCCGGTGTGCTCTACCTTGCTGTGGGGCACCCGCAGGGTGTGCAGTGCCTTTTCAAATGCCTGCGGCTCTGCGGCAGAGAGGGGCAGACGGATGTTGCGAACCAGAATCATTTGTTGTGTTTTCCTTTAAATTTAGTTGCTTTCAATGCGGCATTGCAGCACATAGCTGCCCAGTGCAAAGATCTTGCCGTTGGAGGGCACATACAGCCGGCAGGCAATGTTCTGCTGGCCGGTAGCCACGGCAAAGTCCTCGGCATCGATCTCAATGACCACCTGCTCGGGGGTCAGGGTCTCCATAGCGCCCTTGGGGCCGCAGAGGATCACGTTCATCAGCCGCTCGGTCTCCACCGTCAGCTGATAGGTGGCGGGCAGGTTGACCACCTGCACACAGCTGGAGGGCAGGTTCATGGTCTTGGTCTCCAGCCCGGAGCAGTCAAAGCTGACCGTGATGGTGGAGATATTGTCCAGCAGATAGATATCTGTCGGCAGCTCGATGGGCATCTCGTACACCTTGTTCAGGCTGAAGGTGGAAAGGTCGATGGTGCCGATGGACAAGGTGGACAGTGCATCGATCTTTTCTGCCGGGCCTGCCACCTTAAGCTGCTTGCAGCTAAGGGCATAACTCAGCACCGAATTATCGAACCCGCGCGGCGCGTTGATAAAATTCACCTTCACCGGCAGGGTCGCCGTCTTGTACACTTGCAGCGTCACGTCCACATTGCTTTCTTCCAGCGTGGTGTACTGGAACTTGACCTCCTTGCCGCCGCTGGTGTAGAAGCGCAGAGGGGTGTCCAGCGTGACCGACTCGGTCAGTTCGCTGCTGTAAGATGCCTCGGCGGTGCAGGTAGCCACCTTGCTCAGCTCGCTGCTGGGGCCGGACAGGGTGACGGTCTCCTTGGAGACCTCGGTGCTGTAAAGGATATAGCCATCCGCAATGCGCAGATAGTTGGTGGTAGCGGTAACGGGCAGGGTCTTTTCCTCCACCACGTCAAATACAACGTCCACCGTGTTGTCGCTGCCCTCCATGGTCACGGTCACGCCGTTGAGCAGGCCGTTTGCACCGCGCACCAGCAGCCGCAGGGTCTTTTCGCCGCTGTCGCGCACGCTGGACCAGTCCGGGTAGACCACAAAATCCGAGGCGCTAAGCCCGCCGATGGTGTAGCCATCGCCGGAGAGCTTCAGGTTCACGGTCTTGTCCTCGGCACTGACGATGCTCAAGCCCCGGGAGGTATAGGCGGCGGAATCGTAGGTGTAATCCACCGGCACATTATAGATGGTGTTGGTGGTGCCGGGCTGAACGATGATGGTGACCACCATCCATGCAACGATGGCACCCAGCACAGACAGTGCCAGCCGGACGCGGCGGTCATCCAGAAGATTTTTCTTTTTGCGGACGGCAGGCTTTGCGCCATTCGTCTTGTTCGGCTGGTTGCTCATTGCTGCTCGTCCTCCCCCTTCTGGCTGATCCAGTTCCACAGCTTTTTCGCCTGTTCCACCCAGCTGTCAGCGGTGTTCTTTTCCACCGTGGACTCCTTGGGGATCATCTCGTCGATGAGGCGGGTATACAGGCTCTGGCGGTCAAAATGACGGATCAACACACCATTTTTGGCCATGGAGATGATGCCGGTCTCCTCGCTGACCACAATGGCGATAGCGTCGGAGTTTTCCGCAATACCAAGACAGGCGCGGTGGCGGGTGCCCATATCCTTGCCCAGATCCAGATTGTTGGAAAGAGGCAGCACGCAGCCCGCCGCCTTGATGCGGCCGTTTTCGATGATAGCGGCACCATCATGCAGAGGTGTGCCCTCGTAGAAGATGGTGCCCAGCACCTCCAGATTGACCGCGCTGTTCACCGGGGTGCCGGTGCGCACGATCTCGGAAAGGTTGGTGTGGCGTTCCAGCACGATGAGGGCGCCGGTCTTGGTCTCAGAGAAGCGCTCGGCTGCATCGCAGATGGCAATGATGGCACTGCGCCATGCGCCCTTCAGGCTGGGGTCGTTGTAGCGTCCCTTTACGTTGAACAGCTTGGAAGCCCATTGGTCGGTCTGACCCATGCGCTCCAGTGCGCGGCGGATCTCAGGCTGGAACAGCACCACAAGGGTGAGCAGACCGACCTGCAGCAGCGAGTTGAGCAGCCATGTAACAGTGCGCATATTCAGGGTGTTGGCTACCAGATACACGACCATGACCAGCAGCGCACCCTTGGCCAACTGCCCGGCGCGGGTGCGGTTGATGATGCCCAGCAGCTGGTAGATCAGGAACGCGATGATGATGATATCCAGCAGATCAACGATCTTGAAGGTCTGAAAATTTGCGATGATCGCATTCAGTGTCATGCGTGTGCCCCCCTTACACAGCTTCGATCAGGGCGACGGCGTGGGCGGCAATGCCCAGCCCCTCGCCGGTAAAGCCCAGATGCTCCTCCGTGGTGGCCTTTACGCTCACCGCCTCTACCGGCAGGCCGAAAGCCGCCGCCAGATTGGCACGCATGGCCGGGATATGGGGTGCAAGCTTGGGACGCTGGCACAGTAGGGTGGCATCGATGTTCTCAATGCGCCAGCTATGCTCCTTAAGGATCTGTGCCACGCGGCAGGCCAGCTTCAGGCTGTCGGCACCGGCGTACTCCGGGTCATTGTCCGGGAAATGCTGGCCGATATCCCCCAGCGCCGCTGCGCCCAGCACGGCATCCATCACCGCATGGGTCAGCACGTCTGCATCCGAATGCCCCAGCAGGCCTTTTTCAAAGGGAATATCTACCCCGCCAAGGATCAGCTTGCGCTGCTCTACCAAACGATGTACATCATAGCCGTGTCCAATACGCATTTCCGTTTCCTTCCTCTGTGCCGGGCAGGGCAGATCCTCCCGGGTGGTGATCTTCAGGTTTGCATAGTCGCCCTGCGTCAGCTGCACCGGGCGTCCGGTCAGCTCAAACAGACTGCAATCATCGGTAACAAGGCGGGCGCGGTCGGCGTCCAGCTCCGTCAGCGCTGCAAGATACGCTGCACGGTCAAAGCACTGGGGGGTCTGCACCGCATACAAGGTGCTACGGTCAGGGGTAGCGTGCACCGCGCAGTCCGGGGGCACGGTTTTGCCATCGCCCCGGGCAGCGGCCTTGATGGTATCCTTCACCGGCACCGCCGGGGCTGCTGCGCCGCACCGGGCGGCAGCTTCCAGCGCCGCTGTAATGACCACTGCACTCACAAAGGGGCGGGCGGCATCGTGCACTGCCACCAGTTCTCCGTGCGCTGCCAGCACGCCGTTTTTTGCACTCTCGGCGCGGGTAGCCCCGCCCGCTACGATCAGCACAGGCTTCGGGCAATCCGCCGCCTGCTGCGCCACAAACTCCCGGTTTTTGCCCGCCACCAGCACAATCTCGGTGACCTGCGGGCACTGGGCAAAGGCGCGAATGCTGCGGTGCAACACCGTTTCGCCTCCCAGATCAAAGCTGAGCTTATCAAAACCCATGCGGGTCGAGGAGCCCGCCGCCACCAATACTGCCGATACAGTTTTTTCCATCTCTTCCACCTACCCTGCCGCTGTGCCGCGCTGCACGCCCACAGCTGCTTATAATAAACCATGTTTTATTATAGCGTATCACAGCGCAAACTTCAACCGATTTTACACAGCAAAAGTGCATCTGTGCTGCATATTTCCTCGTAAGACTTCACCCCTTGGGGGGAACGTGGTGCGCAGCGCCGGATGAGGGGTCATTTCCCACAAACTGCCTGTTTGCCCGCACCCTCATCCGTCTGCTCACTGCGTTCGCATCCACCTTCCCCCGACTGGGGGAAGGCTTTTACCACTGCAACGCTCCGATAAACGCAAAAAAGGGCTGCTGCACAAAACGTGCAGCAGCCCCGCAGATGCTTTGGGATAGTTTTACTTCAGGATGGGCTCAATGGCGGCAGCCAGAGCATCCTTCTGTGCCTGCGCTTCAGCCAGATCCTTGCCCAGTGTGGTGAAGTAGGTCTTGATCTTCGGCTCGGTGCCGGAGGGACGCACCACCACGGTAGCGCCATTTTCCAGCGTGTAGATCAGCACGTTGGCAGCGGGCAGGCCGGTCTCTTCCGGCTTCTTGTAGTCGGTCACCTTGACCACCTTGTGGCCGGCCAGCTCCACAGGGGGCTGGTCACGCAGCTTCTGCATGATAGAGGCCATCTTCTCCATGCCGGTCAGGCCGGGGAACTCGAAGCTGTCCACCTTGTTCAGGTAGCGGCCGTACTGAGCGTAGATCTCTTCCAGACGCTGCTTGATGGAGGAACCGATGCTGCGGTAGTAAGCGGCCATCTCGCAGATGAGCATGGAGCCGATGACGGCGTCCTTATCGCGGACGTAGGGGCCAGCCAGATAGCCGTAGCTCTCCTCAAAGCCGAAGATGAAGCGGTCGACCTCACCGGCAGCCTCGAGGTTGGCGATCTGGTCACCGATCCACTTGAAGCCGGTCAGCACATTGCGCATCTCCACGCCGTAGTGCTTTGCCACAGCGTCTGCCAGCGGGGTGGACACGATGGACTTGACTGCCACGGGGTTCTTGGGCATGGTGCCCTTCTCGATGCGGCCTGCGCAGATGTAATCCAGCAGCAGAACGCCCATCTCGTTACCGGACACCAACTCATAGCTGCCGTCCGGGCACTTCATGGCAATGCCCACGCGGTCGGCGTCGGGGTCGGTAGCCAGCATCAGGTCGGCACCAGTCTTGGTGGCCAGCTCCAGACCCAGCTTCAAAGCCTCGAAGATCTCGGGATTGGGGTAGGAGCAGGTGGTGAAGTAGCCGTTGGGGTATTCCTGCTCGGGCACGATGGTGATATCGGTGATGCCCATATCGTTGAGCACATGGGTGACGGGCACAAGGCCGGAGCCGTTCAGCGGGCTGTACACCAGTTTCAGGCCGGCAGTCTTGCACAGACCCGGGCGCACCTGACGTGCTTCAATGGCATCGTACAGAGCCTTTTTGCAGTCATCGCCCACAAAGCGGATCATACCGTTCTCCACGCCCTCGGCAAAGGAGATGTACTTTGCGCCGGTGAGCACATCGGTCTTCTGGATCTCGTCGTAGACGATGGCGGCGGCGTCATCAGTCATCTGGCAGCCGTCCGGGCCGTAGGCCTTGTAGCCGTTGTACTTGGCCGGGTTGTGGGAAGCAGTGACCATGATACCGGCGTTACAGTTGTAGTAACGGGTAGCAAAGCTCAGGGCAGGCACAGGCATCAGAGCATCATAGATGCGCACTTTGATGCCGTTGGCTGCCAGAACGCCTGCGGCGGTCTTGGCAAAGACATCACTCTTCAGGCGGCTGTCGTAGCTGATGGCCACGGTCTGGGTACCGCCCTGGGTCAGCACCCAGTTTGCCAGACCCTGCGTTGCCTGACGGACAACGTAGATGTTCATGCGGTTGGTACCGGCACCCAGCACGCCGCGCAGACCTGCGGTGCCAAACTTCAGCGCCACAGCAAAGCGATCCTTGATCTCATCGTCATTGCCTTCGACCTTTGCCAGCTCCGGCTTCAGGTCTGCATCCTCCAGATCCGCTGCCAGCCAGCGCTTATACTCATCCAGATACATCTTGTACACCTTACCTTTGTTTAAAATCTTTTTCCCCGGATCGAAATGGTTTGTATAAACCTACTTATACTATAAACTCTTGCTCCGCTTATGTCAATTGCGTAAAATGGCCGAAGTTTGTGCCCTTAAAACCGACAAATGCCACAAAAAACCGGTTCTTCTGCCATATTCATTGCGTTTTTTGATGTATCCAGCAGCTGGTAGGGCTGGTGTACATCCTCCAGCACCTCCAGCCACTGCTCCGGCCCCACGCCGTTTTCACACAGGTAGCGCAGCAGCCGCATCACCCGGCCAAAGCTGTCTGCCGGGGCAAGCACTGTGCTGCTGCGCACCTTGCCGCCCTGCTCCCGGCGCAGCTGTGCCAGCACCCCCTGTGGGGTGGTTGCGGCACAGTACACCAGCGTACAGGCGTGCTGCAAACCCTCCAGCTCTGAATAAGTACGGATATAACGGCAGCATTCCCCATTTGTCATGATTTCTCGTTCTCCTTTCTGCTGCATTGACAACTTTCCTGTACTTTACTATAATGATTTTAAACAGAAAAAAATGTCGAAGCATGGCAAATATATCCATTATTTTCCACTTTTGGCATTTTTGACAAACCATGCGCCATGCAGGGAGGGACACCATGTATTCTGTGACCAACAGCTTTGGCCTGAACGGGCTGCGCGGCTTTGCCGTTGCAGTGGAAGCCGATGTTTCCGGCGGGCTGCCCGCATTTTCCATCGTCGGCCTGCCGGACTCTGCCGTGCGGGAAAGCGCCGACCGGGTGCGCGCTGCCATCAAAAACCTTGGCTTCCGCTTCCCGGACCGGCGCATCACCATCAACCTTGCCCCCGCCGATGTGCGCAAGACCGGCCCGGTGTACGACCTGCCGCTGCTGTTGGCGCTGCTGACCGCCAGCGGGCAGCTGGAAGAGGTGCCCGCCGACACTGCCTTTCTGGGCGAGCTTGCACTGGACGGCAGTCTGCGTCCGGTGTCCGGCGTGCTGCCCATGGCGCTTGCCGCTGCCGAGCACGGCATCCGGGCGCTGTACGTCCCGGCAGAGAACGCCGCCGAGGCAGCCGAAGCCTGCGCCGACACCATGACCGTCTATCCCGCCCGCACCGCCCGGGAGGTGGTGGAGGCGCTGAAGGGCATCCGCCCCCTCTCCCCTGCCGCCGCCATCCCCTTTGACCCGGAGGACGCATGGCAGCAGGTGCCGGATTTCGCGGACGTGATGGGGCAATCGCTGGCGCGGCGCGCCATGGTCATAGCGGCCGCAGGCGGGCACAACGTGCTTTTGACCGGCGCACCCGGCACCGGCAAATCCATGCTGGCAAAGCGCCTGCCGGGCATCCTGCCGCCTCTGACCCGGGAGGAAGCGGTGGAGACGACCAAGATCTACTCCATTGCCGGGCAGCTGCCGCAGGGACGCGGGCTGATCTCTGCCCGCCCCTTCCGCAGCCCGCACCACTCGGCCAGCGCTGCCGCCCTTGCCGGCGGCGGAGCGCAGTTCCGCCCGGGCGAGTGCAGTCTGGCCAACTGCGGCGTGCTGTTTTTGGACGAGCTGCCGGAGTTTTCCCGCGAAAGCTTAGAGGTGCTGCGCCAGCCGCTGGAGGACGGCCAGATCACCGTGAGCCGCGCCGCCGGAAGCGCCACCTACCCCAGCCACTTTCAGCTGGTAGCCGCCATGAACCCCTGCAAATGCGGCTACTACGGCCACCCCACCCGCGCCTGCACCTGCTCGCCCAGTGCGGTGCGGCAGTACCGCAGCCGGGTGTCCGGCCCGCTTTTGGACCGCATCGACCTGTGCGTGGAGATGGACCCCATCGCCTTTGACGAGCTGCACACCGCCGCGCCCTCCGAGAGTAGCGCCGAGTTACGCAAACAGGTGCTGGCCGCCCGCGCCATTCAGGCCAAGCGCTACGCTGCGCCGGGCTTTAAGGGAGTGCACTGCAACGCCCAGCTGAACGCCGGACAGGTGCGGCGCATCTGCCGTATGACCCCCGGTGCCGAGCAGCTGCTGCGTAGTTCCTACGATGCACTGGGACTTTCCGCCCGGGCGCACGACCGCATTTTGCGGGTAGCCCGCACTGTGGCCGACCTTGCGGGCAAGACCCTGCTGGACGAGGACTCTCTGCTGGAGGCGCTGCAATACCGGGCGCAGGAGAAATTGGACGGATAAGGCAGTCTGCGCTCTAAAAATACAACGGAAAGAGGATGGAACACATGAAGCGCGCATACACAAATGGCATTCTTCTGGACGGCACCGAGCAGATGGAACCGGTACGGGGCAAGGTGCTGCTGACCGAAAACGATAAGATCACCGCCATTGCAGATGTGAGTGTAAGCCTTGACGGCTACGAGGTTATCGACCTGCACGGCGGGTATCTGTGCCCGGGACTCATCAACCTGCACGTCCATCTGGCGGGTAACGGCAAGCCCAGCGCAAAGCCCCGGGACAATGCGGCGCTGGTACGTAAGATCCTGAGCAACAGGCTGACCCGCGCCATCGCATACCGGCTGGTATGCAGCTATGCCAAGCTGGAACTGCTGGGCGGCGTGACCACCGTGCGCACCGTGGGCGGCATTGCGGACTTTGACACCCGCTGCCGGGACGACAGCGCCGCCGGGAAGGTGCTGGCACCCCGCATTCTGGCCACCAACGAGGGCATCTCGGTGCCGGGCGGGCACATGGCAGGCTCGGTGGCGGTGGCGGCACACAACAACGCCGAGGCTCTGGCACAGCTGAAAAAGGCCAGTGAACAGAAGGTAGACCTTGTCAAACTGATGATCACCGGCGGTGTGCTGGATGCCACCGAAAAGGGCACGCCCGGCGAGATGAAGATGCCGTCGGAGATGATCAAAGCCGTCTGCGATGCAGCCCACAAGCTGGGCTACACCGTTGCCGCCCATACCGAATCCCCTGCGGGCGTGAAGGCTGCGCTGGAAAACGGCGTGGATTCCATTGAGCACGGCGCAAAAATGGACGAGGAAACGGTTCGTCTGTACAAGGAGCGGGGCGCATTTCTGTGCACGACCATCTCCCCGGCGTTGCCCTATGCGCTGTTTGACACCGCCGTTTCGGGCGCATCGGAAAAAGACCAGTACAACGGAAAAATCGTCTTTGACGGCGTGATCGAAAGCGCAAAAACCGCGCTGGCAAACGGCATCCCGGTGGGCTTGGGCAACGATGTAGGCTGCCCCTACATTACCCAGTACGATTTCTGGCGGGAGTTGTGCTACTTCCACAAATACTGCGGTGTGAGCAACCGTTTTGCCCTCTACACGGCCACCCTGCGCAACGCGCAGCTGGCGGGCATCGGCGATGTGACCGGCTCTATCGCGTCCGGCAAAAGCGCAGACTTTATCGTGACCCGTGAAAACCCGTTGGAGGATCTGCGGGCTTTGCAACATCTGGAACTGGTGGTCTGCCGCGGCCGCGCCGTGAAAAAGCCCTCCCCCAAGCGCAAAAAAGAGGTTGACGCTCTGCTGGATCCGTATCTCGTGTAAGCAACCTGCCCAACATATAAAAACGTGAGTGGCCAGAACGGTCGCTCACGTTTTTGTTTGCTATCGGTGGTTGCATCTTCTCTTTTCCGGTGCCGCCCGGTGTGGTATACTGGAAATGCAAAAACCAGAAAATGGAAGGAGCAAAAAATGAACATTCGTAAAGCTGCGGAAAAAGACATTCCCAGACTGCTTGCACTGCTGGGACAGGTGCTGCAAATTCATGCAGAGATACGCCCGGATATTTTTATTCCCGGCACCACAAAATACACTGTCTGCGAGTTAGCAGAGCTTTTGAAGCAGGAGGACAAGCCCATCTACGTTGCCGTGAACGAGGAGGATGTGTGCATGGGCTATGCCTTCTGTCAGCTGAAGAAGCAGCCTTTTTCCACCAACATGGTACCCTTCAAGTCACTGTTCATTGATGACCTTTGCGTCGACAAGCAGGCGCGCGGACAGCACATCGGGGAAAGCCTGTTTGAATATGTAAAGCAGCAGGCAAAAGCGTTGGGTTGCTACGAGGTGACCCTGAACGTCTGGGCGGGGAACACTTCGGCAGAGCACTTTTATGAAAAAATGGGCATGAAAACCAAGGAACGGCAGATGGAGTATATTCTGTAACTCGGCTTCCTGGTTTCAGAACAAATAATGCATTCTATATCCCCCGGCGGGCAGCTACAAAACGGCTGCCCGCTTTTTATCGCAATACAAGAAATCGGCATCAACCTAACATCCTGTTTGCTATAACCCCCTCTGCATACCAAGAAAGGAGTTGACTTCTGTGGCAGAAATGGTCCTTACACCGCCCTTGCGGGCAGATGGCCGGGAGCCGAATTTCCTTCAGAAGTTCGGTCACGCATTTGTTCACGGAGATATTTTTACAAAGCTGTCCCTCTTTGTCTGGGGTCTGGGCTACATTG